>CABDYF010000080.1_pt1 | contig 15874 bp, 17 predicted proteins | sample 3131951 | NCBI WGS metagenome assembly CABDYF01 (sample SAMEA5534337, study PRJEB31848) | metagenome | biome: tundra; feature: field; material: soil | place: USA | collected 2013-05 | depth 0.45 m | reverse complement strand
TGAGTTATGCCTGTTATCACCCATCATCCAGTAATAATTCATTTTAAAAGTGTAGGTAGTTGCTTCCTTATCGTTAATGAAATATTTGCCATCTCTTGCTTCAAATTTATTTCCTTCATACACGCTTATGCTGCGCTGGTAGCGGATCACATTATCTGAATCTAAATTAATTGTTGCTCCTTTTTTGGGGATCCAAACGGGTCCATAATTATCAACAGTCCATTTATGATCTGTAGTATAGTATGGAAAAAGTTGCGGATCGGGAGAATCAGGAATCGGAAGAATGCTTTTTACATTAGGCAATTTAGACACCTTATCTTTTTCATCAGCAGTCATATTGATGGTGTACGAACCGTTACCTGCATTCATAAATTCATTAAGAATAGGATCTGTATGAATACCAAATTCTGCTAATTGATCTTCATTAAGTAATGTGCCATCGGTAGTAACATTAAAATATCTTTCATAATTTTTTGGAAAGTCAGTGGCTACACCATTTATATAAACAACGCTGCCTTTTATCTGCAGGGTATCACCGGCAATGGCAACGCAACGTTTAATAAAATTCTCTCTTTTATCAACAGGGCGAACAATAATATTATCACCGTAAGTGTCCCAGATCCTTGTTCTTGCTTCTTCCTGGCTGATATGATCTGCTGCCATTCGTTGTCTTATGGCTTCGTAATAAGTAACCTTCGATCCAAAATTTTCTTCATCATTTATCAGCGTGTCATTCACGGGAAAATTAAAAACAACAACATCATTCCGTTGTATCGGGCTAGGAAACCAGCGTGTATAAGGAATATGGATCCATTCAACATAAGATTTTGTATTTAGCCCGGGAATGGTATGATGTACAAAAGGCATTGCCAAAGGTGTATTTGGAATTCTTGGACCATAACTGAATTTGCTTACAAAAAGAAAATCGTTTACCAGCAAAGTTTTTTCCATTGATGGGGTTGGAATTGTGTAAGCTTCAAACACAAATGTGCGGATAAGCGTTGCTGCAACAATTGCAAAAACTGCAGCGTCGATCCATTCCCTTGCAGCCGACTTTTTATAATTTTTTACCACTGCCGTGCCGGCATACCTTTCATTTTTTGAGAACCCTAAAGAAGGAAAATAAATAAAGGGAATAAAAACAGTAGCTGCATGAGCAGGAACAGAAAATCTTCCAAAATGCTCAACAAATTTTATGAGTATCCAGATAATAATAAAAAAACCTACAATGGGTATGAATTGCAGAAAGAACCATATTTTTTTCAGCTGCATTTTCTGCACCATGCACCAGGTATTATAAAATGGAATAAAAGCTTTCCAACCGGCAATGCCTGCTTTCTGAAACATGCCATACAAGCCAATAAGAGAGGATATTAATGCGATAATAAATAAGAGGAAACCTATACTCATGTACAACGTTTTAATGCGGACAAATGTACTGTATTAAATTGTCTGAACCTTGATTTTTGGGATTAGTAGATTAATGGGATTAATAACCTTAACATTATATTCTATTTCATATTTGCTTTAAGAATGGAATTGATGCATTTATTCACTTCATCACTTTTATTTAAGATCATAAAATGTCCGCCATTATGGATTGTATAATCCGGTTTAATTTTTTTTATAGAAAAGATCCTGTCCATATCGCCATGAATATGGTATAGATTTTTCGGTGCCGTTTTATTTTTCCAGTTTAAAATCGCATTAATAGCCCAGTTGGAATATACGGTATTAATATTCTTTCTGTAATCATGAACCATTTCTTTTTCTTCTTTTGTTTTTACTCCCAGGTTATAATCTTCCAATGATTCAATTAATTTAAATGATCGCATAGGAAATAACCTGTTAAGCTTTAGTTTGCCTGAAAGCCGCATCCATAAAGGGAGTTCATTATTTGATTTAATACTTGAAATAATAATGATCAATTCTGTTTTTATTTGCCTGGCAATTTCGATGCACATTATACCGCCAAAAGATAAGCCGATAAGAATAGGATTGTCGTGATGAATTTGGACAATTAATTTTTTTGCATATGCTTCAATGCTTTCATTTTTTTCGGGAGTTATCCATTTAATAAAATGTATTTCATGTTGAGGGAATTGAAATTTAGAGAACACTCTTTCATCAGCGCCTAAACCGCTTATACAGTAAATGTGCTTCATATAATTAAAAGTCATTGGGTCAATTGTCATTATTAAAAGTCATTAAGTCAATTGTCATTGGTCAATAGAAAAAATGTAAGACTAACTTAATGACCCAATGACCTAATGACTTATTGACTCAATATTAATATAAGATTAAAGTAAATTTATTTCCTGGGCAGTACATAATTTTCTACATCATCAGCAGAAATTGTTTTGCCCGAAAGAATGATGAGGCGTTCAACTACATTTCTTAATTCACGGATGTTGCCGCTCCAGTTATGTTTTTGCAAAGCTTCCATTGCATTTTTATCAACTGATTTTTTAGGCTGCCCATATTCAGTTGCAATATCTTGTAAAAATTTTTCAACAAGTAAAGGAATATCAGATAGCCTGTCATTTAATGAAGGCACATGCATGATGATAACACCAAGCCTGTGATACAGGTCAATGCGGAATTTCTTTTCTTCCACTTCTTTTAATAAATCTTTATTTGTTGCAGCAATTACCCGTACATCAACAGTAATATCTTTATCTGCGCCAACTCTTGTTATTTTTCCTTCCTGTAAAACCCTGAGGACTTTTGCCTGAGCATTCATACTCATATCGCCTATCTCATCTAAAAATAAAGTGCCACCATTTGCCTGTTCAAATTTCCCGATATGTTGCTTTACTGCAGAAGTGAAAGAGCCCTTCTCATGACCGAACAATTCGCTTTCAATTAACTCACCCGGAATGGCTGCACAATTAACTTCTACCAAAGTTCCGGAAGAACGGTTACTCTTTTCATGGATCCATCTGGCTACTAATTCCTTACCAACACCATTATCCCCGGTAATTAAAACTCTTGCATCCGTTGGCGCAATTTTGTCAATGGTGTCTTTAATTTTTTTTATGGGTGCAGATTCGCCAATTATCTCCTGAACCTTACCCACCTTACGCTTCAGCACTTTGGTTTCTGCAACAAGAGTAGTTTTATCCATTGCATTTCGCAGGGTTATCAGCATCCGGTTAAGATCAGGCGGTTTGGAAATATAATCATAAGCACCTTTCTTAACTGCTTCTACAGCGGTCTCAATATTTCCATGCCCGCTGATAATAATAATAGGAACATCAGAATTTATTTGCTTTGCTTTTTCTAAAAATTCTATTCCATCAAGCTTGGGCATTTTAATATCGCACAAAACAAGGTCGTAAGTTTTTTCTTTAAATTTTTTCAATCCTTCTTCCCCATCACCTGCCTCATCAATTTTGTAACCTTCGTAACTCAATATCTCGGTTAAAGTTTTCCGTATGCTTTTTTCATCATCTATTATAAGAATATTTGCCATGTTGTTATTTACCTTAAGCAATTCAAAAATAGTCAATTCTAATTGAGCGGGAATCTAAGCAACCACAACAAATTTTTTCGTAAAAAATATAACCTATATTACTTATCTTTGGCGTTAGTATGTAATTGATCTTTATGATAATATCATTTGGAGAAAAACAAACTGAAAAAATATGGCGAGGAATCAGAGTAAAAGAATTGCCAAATGATATTCAGCTAACAGGGAGAAGAAAATTGAGAATGCTGAATAATTCTCAGAATCCTGGTGACTTAAGAATACCACCATCAAACAGGCTGGAAAAGCTATCTGGAAAATTAAAGGAGTTTTATTCAATTAGAATTAATGATCAATGGCGAATAATTTTTAAATGGAACAATGGGAATGCTTATGAAGTAGAAATAACCGATTATCATTAAATCAATAAAATGAAATATTTAAAGAACATACATCCCGGAGAAGTGCTTCAGGAAGAATTTCTTAAAGCAATGAATGTTACAGCCTACCGGTTAAGTAAAGATATTGGTATCCCACAAACAAGAGTTTCTGAAATATTAAAAGGTAACCGCAGGATAACGGCAGATACTGCATTACGGCTGAGTAAGTATTTTGGAAATTCCACAAAATTCTGGTTAGGATTACAGGATGATTATGATATTGAGGAAGAATTAAATAAAAAAAAGAATGAATTTTCCAAAATACCAACGATAAAAACTAACGCTGCTTAAAACACATTTCTATTATTTCTTCAAATACATCACTTCTTTTACAAGGTTCACTGTTCTGGGAACATTAGGTAAATATGCAGCAACAAGATTAGGAGCATAGTGCATTGGCGTATCTGTAGAGGTTATACGACGGATGGGAGCATCCAAAAAATCGAAACCTTCTTTTTGTATGCGGTAAGTTATTTCAGAAGACACAGAAGCAAATGGCCACTGTTCTTCCACTATCACCAAACGATTTGTTTTTTTAACTGATTCAAGAATGGTTTGCCAATCCATCGGTCTGATGGTTCGCAGATCAATTACTTCAGCGCTGATATTTTCCTTTGCTAATTCATCTGCAGCGCCTAAAGCAACCTTCATCATTTTGTTAAAAGAAACGAGTGTTACATCATTGCCTTCCCTTGCAACTTTTGCTTTACCAATTGGAATCAGATATTCTTCTTCGGGCACATCACCCTTTTCTCCATACATTACTTCACTCTCCATAAATATAACCGGATCATCATCACGAATAGCACTTTTTAATAAACCTTTACCGTCATAAGGATTGCTTACAGAAATAACTTTCAGTCCCGGGATATTCGCATACAAAGATTCATAAGCAGTAGAATGTTGTGCTCCCAATTGTCCTGCGCTTCCATTTGGCCCACGAAAAACAATAGGGCAACTAACCTGCCCGCCGCTCATTGCCAGCATTTTAGATGCAGTATTTAAAATTTGATCTAAGGCAAAATTGGCAAAGTTCCATGTCATATATTCTACAATAGGACGTAAACCGTTTTGTGCGGCACCAACAGCAATGGCTGTAAAACCAAGCTCGGAAATGGGTGTATCTATTACTCTTTTTTCTCCAAACTCTTCCAGCATACCCTGGCTTACTTTATAGGCGCCGTTATACTCTGCAACCTCCTCCCCCATTAAAAAAACTTTTTCATCACGTCTCATCTCTTCGTTCATTGCTTCACGTAAGGCTTCTCTAAATGCAATTTGTCTCATATTGTAAAATTTGTCCAAAGGACTCCTTGGAGAGTGGCAAAATTAATTAATTGCTCAATATAAAAATTACTCAATGAGAAAATTAAAAACAGTTTTTCATGCATTGAGGAATTGAGCAATTTTCACTGGTCTGACCGTCCCGGTCTGACCACAAAATACTATGGTAAAATATTATGAATTGTCAGACGGGGACCGTCAGACAATTTCAATTACCATTGCGCTTGCACCACCACCACCGTTACAAATCGCTGCAGCACCAATCTTTCCATTATTTTGTTTTAATACATTTATTAATGTAACAATTATCCGTGCGCCACTGCAACCTAACGGATGACCTAACGAAACCGCTCCTCCATTTACATTTACTTTTTTAAGATCAAGATTCATTTTTTGGGCATTCACAATGCCAACAACACTAAACGCTTCATTCAATTCTGCATATTCAATGTCTTCCATTTTTAATCCTGCCTTTTCAACAGCTTTTGGTAAGGCAATGGAAGGTGTTGTCGTAAACCATTCAGGAGCCTGCTCTGCATCTGCGTAGCTTACAATTTTTGCAATTGGTTTTAATCCCAACTCATCTGCTTTTTCTTTACTCATTAAAACAAGTGCTGCAGCGCCATCATTCATCGTGCTTGCATTGGCAGCTGTTACACTTCCGTTTTTTTCAAAAGCAGATTTTAATTCGGGTATCTTATCAAATTTTACATTAAAGGGTTCTTCATCTTTTAAAAACATTATTGGGTCACCTTTGCGTTGAAGTATTTCAACTCCTACAATTTCTTCTTTAAATTTTCCTTCATTAACGGAAGCCTGGCTGCGCTTATAACTTTCAATGGCAAATTCATCCTGCTCTTCCCTGCTTATGTTACATTCTCTTGCACACAATTCTGCAGCATTGCCCATGGCATAATCATTATAAACATCGGTCAATCCATCCTTTACAAGCCCATCAATCAATTGTGTATTTCCATATTTATTTCCCCAGCGTGTAGATGGAGAATAAAAAGGCACCTGGCTCATATTTTCCATACCACCTGCAACTACTACATCAGCATCACCAAGCATTATACTTTGTGCGCCAATCATAATTGCTTTCATTCCGCTGGCACAAACTTTATTGATCGTTGTGCAATTAACATTTGGTGGAAGCCCTGCAAGCATTGAAGCCTGGCGTGCCGGCGCCTGACCAAGATTTGCCTGCAATACACAGCCCATTAAAACATCCTGCACAATATTAGGATCAATGCCGGCTTTTTCGATAGCGCCTTTAATAGCAATAGCACCAAGCTTTGTAGCAGGAATATCTTTTAATGCCCCACCAAAACTTCCCAAAGGTGTACGGACTGCCGATATAATATAAACTTCTTTTTTATTCATAAAAACTTTTGAAGGTGCAAAGGTAACAAAGGCAGGCAAGAGTTCATCGTTTGATGAATGTTAATACATGATAATAGTTTTGGTAATACTAAATTAAGAATTATGAAATGAAGAGTGCTGAATTCACCAGTTATGTGAATCATGTACAATTACCGAAAGTTGGTGATCATGTAAAAGTTAGCTCTGGCACTGCTGTTTGTACACGAATAAAAAATTATGGGAGAAATAATCAAAAAAAAAATAATGGAGATTTTAGGTTCATTTTTATAGTTTGTAAGAAACAGTTATACAAACTTAAGGCCCTAAAATTTAAGTGCGGCGAAGTAAGAGTAATTGATAAAATTAATTTTGAAGATCGGATTCAAAGTATCCTTCTGCAATTAATACTTCCTGGCTATCAATAAAAGCAAGGAAAGAATTATGTATCATATTATCGGCTTCCATCCTTATTGTTGTACTTAAAGTGGAAAGGCTGTGAATAAACTTCCATCTCTTAATTTTAAGGATTGCCTCGTAATTTGCCTTTATTACTAAAATATCTTTAGCGTGAAATTGTTCCGCTAAAAAATGCTGCTGGTTTAGGATTGGCATCATGTATTAGTTTAGTTTATAGGATTTAACTTTGATTATAACGGTTGCACTCTATAAAAATTGTATGAAAGATTTAACATCCTGCAGGATAATAGCATTCATTTGTTATTTTTGAATGTAATGATCTCCCCTTCTACCATACAACAAATTTTAAGCAGGATAGATATTATCGATATCATAAGCTCATTTGTAAAACTTAAAAAGCGGGGCTCTAATTATCTGGGACTATGTCCTTTTCACAACGAAAAAACTCCTTCATTCACAGTCTCACCATCAAAAGAAATTTACAAATGCTTTGGTTGCGGACGAAGCGGCAACAGCATAAGTTTTTTAATGGAGCATGAAAAGTACAGTTACGTAGAAGCATTGCGATGGCTTGCCAACAAGTATAATGTAGAGATTGAAGAAACTGAAACATCTCCCGAAATTAAGCAGCAACAATTACTTGCTGACAGCCTTTATGCGATAAATAATTTTGCACAAAAGTATTTTACAGATGTTTTATTTAATACTGATGAAGGACAGGATGTTGGCTTAAGTTATTTAAAGCAGAGAGGTTTTAGAGAAGAGATAATAAAAAAGTTTCAACTGGGTTTCAATCCTTCTTCCCGGGATAATTTTGCAAAGGCTGCTCTGGCTGCACAATACAATATTGACTATTTACAAAAAAGCGGATTGGTAACTGTAAGAGATGAGAAACCTGCAGATAATTATCGCGGAAGAATAATTTTTCCCGTACATAATCAGAGCGGAAAGATTGTTGGGTTTGGTGCCAGGCTTATAAAAAATAATGATAAGGCACCAAAATATATCAATACTCCTGAAAATGAGATATATGTAAAAAGCAAGATTTTATATGGCTCCTATTTTGCCAGAATGGCTATTGATAAAGCTGATGAATGCTTACTGGTAGAAGGTTATACTGATGTTATTGCACTGCACCAGGCAGGGATTGAAAATGTGGTTGCAAGTGGCGGAACTTCTCTAACAACTGACCAGCTACGGTTGATAAAAAAATATACAAGTAACCTTACCATAATTTATGATGGTGATGCTGCGGGGGTAAAAGCTGCTTTACGTGGATTGGATATGGCGCTGGAAGAAGGCTTAAATGTAAAACTTGTTTTAATACCAGATAAAGAAGATCCCGATAGTTATATAAATAAAAAAGGAGTTAGCGCTTTTACAGATTTTATTGCTGCCAATAAAAAAGATTTCATTTTATTTCAGCTTGATATTGCGCTGAAAGATGCCGGTGATGACACTAATAAAAGATCTGTTGTAGTAAACCAGATAGCAGAAACAATTTCCAAAATAAATAAGGCTGAAGATTTCACAAAGCAGCAGGATTACATCCGAAAAAGCGCTGAGCTGTTAAAAATTGATGAAAGTGGTTTGCATAATCTTGTAAATAAATTTATCCGTGAAAAAATAAATAAACAAGAAAGAAAATCTTTCTCTGTAGATAAAGTTTACCAGGAAGGCGCTGCTACAACTTTACCAACCGGAGATGAGGATATTATAAATTTATTGAATGAAGATGAGCAGAGTGAAAGAGCTATCGTAAGAAGTTTACTGGAGTTTGGATTAAAAGAATGGGAATCGGGAACTACTGTTGCCGAATATATTTTAAATAATATTACTGAAGATGAGCTTATTGATAACAGCAAACTAATGGAAGTTATACAAACCTATAAAGCCTGGTACGATGCAGGAATAGAACCGACGGAAAAGAATTTTTTATATCACGAGAACCAGCAGATGAGTGCGCTTGTGGTATCCATTATGGAATTTCCTTACGAAGTAAGCCCGGGATGGAAAGAACATTATGAAATGCCGGTACCAACACGTGATGACACGTATAAAGAAGAAGTTTTCTCTACTGTCAATTATTTAAAACTGCGGAAAATAAAAAGGCTGATAAGCATTAACCAAAAAGATCTTGAGCAACCTCATTCGGCTGAAGAACAGCTATCATTATTGCAAACACATAAATATTTAAAAGGCCTTGAAGTAGAAATGACAAGGCAAATGGGAACGGTTATTTTGAGATGAGTTTTATTAAACCTGTAAAGCCACTTTTCTTTTTGAAGAAGTCATTGGCTCTAATACTTTCGGTTTGCCGGATAAAGGTTTGACACTTTTTACAGGTTCAACTCTTTTGAACTGAAGTGCACTCCAAACATAATCCAGCACTACTTCATCTGTTGATTGAAAACCCTCGTTGCGAAGATACTCCCACGTGCAACACCTGTTAAGATCGCTCACTATTTTGGAGGTTAATTTAGGAAAGGCGATCCATAATTTTGCATCTGGGTGCAAAGCAGGAAAAACATCTTTTAAAATATCATTCAATTGCTTTTGATTAAGGGCAAAAATCAGGGCAAAATCAATTTTCCTCATTCTTAAAAGAGGAGTAACATTCTTTGCAAAAGATAGCTTTACAAATTGCTTTTCAATAGTTGATGGCAGCCCTTGCACCAACAAATTTTTCTCATTCTTTAATTGCAGTTTTTCAAACAGTGTTTGAGACATAATGCTTAGAATTTTAATTTAAAAATGCAAACGTTTACAATGTTGATTCCTCATAGAGAATTGTAAAAAGAATGGTTACAGCAGTTAGGGCGCAAAGATAGGATTTTTTTTCAGCTTAACCACAATAAAAACTCCATGCAGCTTTTGTATTCTTTTAGAATCTACCGGGTGATCACTTAAAAATTCAGAAGGCTTTTGTCCATTATTTAAATTGGCCATTCTTGTCCAGAAAGGAATTGCTTCTCTTGAAAAGTTGTATGGATTACCGCTGCCAGTTATTCTTTCTTCCTGGACTTTTTTCTATCCCTGTGTTTTAAAATAGGGACACGGCTTTCATTGCCTTTAAATATTCTGCTGATATTTTTTTGGTGTGTAAGAATAATTAAACCAGCTACTGCAACTGCAAATACCCTGTAAAAAACTTCTTTTTCATTATATATCCATAAAACGCAAATAGGCAATGCCACTCCCGCAAGTATTGAACTTAAGGAAACGTATCTTGTTAAATACAATACCAATATAAATACTGCAACACAGCTCACAGCTACAACCGGTTGAATTGCGAGTATCATTCCAAATAAAGTAGCTACCCCTTTACCTCCACGAAAGTTTGCCCAGATGGGATAGATATGTCCGAGGGTTGCTGAAAGACCCAAACCGATCATAAGATTAGTTCTGTCCAACTCATTGCTGAGATAATATGGTAATAAGGTATACAATGCAGCTGCAGCCATACCCTTTAGAATATCGAAGATCATTACAATAGTACCGTAACGTGGCCCCAGTATACGAAATGTATTAGTAGCACCCATATTACCACTGCCATATTCACGAATATCAATATCAAAAAATCTTTTGCTGATTATTAACGCTGAGGGAATTGATCCTATGAAATAAGCCAATATAATAAGTAAACTCTCTTTCATTTTTTGTTAAGCCAAACAAAGCGAACAACAAATATACCACTTTATCGTTTGTTTGGTTTTGTAATTATGATTTTGTTAATAACATTGAGATCCATTCATTTTTTTCCGTAGTCTCTATGTACTTAAAACCTTCTGAAATAAAACTGTTGATCAATGTTTGTTTATCCGGGCTTAAAAAACCACTTAATAATAATTTAGATGATTGGTGAGAAATATTTTTTAAATCTTTAATGCTGCTGGTAATAACATTCAAATTTATATTAGCTAAAATAATATCAAACTTTTCATCCTGATTGCTATCAGGATCACTTATCCTATCTTTTTGAAGCAGAATAATATCAGTACAATTATTTGCAACAAAATTTTCTCTTGCATTGTTTATGCTCCATTCATCATTATCAATTGCCACTACTTTTTTAGCTCCTAACTTTTTAGCCAGGATCGCTAATATTCCCGTGCCGGTTCCAAAATCTAAAACTGTCTTATTTATAAAGTTGATGGATTGCATTTGTTGTAGCATAAGATAAGTTGTAGCATGATGTCCTGTTCCAAAACTCATTTTGGGAGTGATTATTATTTCGTGCTTAACACTTTTAACAGGCTTGTGGAATAATGCTCTTACTGCTACAAAATTTCCTATTATTATCGGTTCAAATTCGCTTTCCCATTTTGCATTCCAGTTGGTATCCTTAATAATTGATTTTGTGTAAGTGATATTTTTTGGTACGATAATTTTATTCAATTCATTTTCATCAAAATATTTTTCTTTAATAAAAACTGAAAGGCAATTTTCATTTTCTTCAAATGCATCAAAATTAATCTCAGATAATTCTGCAACAAGAATTTCTAATTGCTCAACAGAAACGGTTTTTATTTCTATTTTGATATATGTGCTCATAAAAAAAGGCTCGCAATTGCAAGCCCATATTATTTATGTGAGAAAAAAATTAATTTCCAGGATTATTTCGGTTTTGTGCAGGTCTTGGTGACTGTGTTTGCTCAGGTTTTGGCAGTAATGCTTTTCTGCTAAGCTTGAATTTTCCTGTTTTAGGATCAACACCAATGATCTTCACTTTTACTTTATCACCTTCATTCAAAACACCTTCCATTGATTCCAAACGCTTCCACATAATTTCAGAAATATGTAATAATCCCTGCTTACCCGGTAAAAATTCAACAAAGGCACCAAACTCCTTAATAGATTTTACAGTTGCTTCAAACACATCACCTACTTCAGGCACAGCAACAATACTTTTAATCCATGCAACTGCCTGGTCAAGACTTTCTTTATCTGCAGAAAAAATACTTACTTCTCCTGTTTTGCCAACTTCTGTTATATTAACTGTTGCGCCTGTTGATTTTTGTATCTCCTGGATTATTTTTCCGCCAGGCCCAATAACAGCGCCGATAAATTCACTATCGATAATTAATTTTTCCATTCTTGGTGCATGTGGTTTCACATCTTCCCTATGTTCAGGAAGACATTCATACATCGCATCAAGAATTTGAAGACGACCACGCTTTGCCTGGTCTAATGCCTGCCTCATTATATCCATACTTAAGCCATCCACTTTAATATCCATCTGCACTCCGCAAATTCCCTCTCTTGTTCCTGTAACTTTAAAATCCATATCACCTAAATGATCTTCATCACCAAGTATATCTGTAAGGATTGCATATTTCCCTTCTTTAGAAATTAATCCCATTGCCACACCACTCACATGTTTTTTAAAAGGAACACCTGCATCCATTAATGCCAAAGAGCCGGCACATACTGTAGCCATAGATGAAGAACCATTGCTTTCTAAAATATCACTAACAATTCTCACTGTATATGGATATTCACCACCCGGCATAATTTGTTTTAATGAACGAAGCGCTAAATTACCATGACCAATTTCACGGCGACCAACACCTCTCATAGGTTTTACTTCCCCTGTAGAAAATGGCGGGAAATTATAATGCAAAATGAATTTGGAATAATCACTTTTTGCTGCACTTTCAATTAATAATTCATCTAAAGGAGTTCCCAAAGTTACTGTTGTAAGTGATTGGGTTTCACCTCTTGTAAATAATGCTGAACCATGAGGAGACGGAAGAATATCAGTCTCCATAGTTAATGGACGAACATCCTCTAATCCCCGACCATCTAATCTTACTTTTTGGTTTAAGATCATATCCCGTACATAATGATATTGAAGTTCCCCAAAATAATATTTTACAAGCGGAACATCCTCATCAGGTAATACGCCAAGATGTTCAATCAAATCATCTTTTAATTTTTCAAAGGCATCACTCCTGTCTTGCTTGGCAGATGCAGATGCAGCAATTTCTTTGATACCTTTCTCTGCAAACTCATTTATCTTTTTATGAAGTTCTTCATTGCGGTAAGGTTGGGGATATTCTCTTTTTGCTGTTACACCAACTTTATCTCTCAATTCTTCCTGAGCTTTTACCTGTACCTGTATCGCCTGGTGAGCAAGCTGTATCGCAGCTATAAGGTCTTCTTCCTGGCATTCTTTACTGCCACCTTCCACCATCATAATATTCTTTGCAGTAGCAGCGATCATAAATTCCATATCGGCTTCAGTCAGTTCGCTGCGGGTAGGATTCACGATCATCTTACCATTAACCCTTCCAATTCTTACCTCTGAAATTATTTCCTGGATGGGAATATCGGAAACAGCAAGTGCAGCAGATGCAGCAAGACAGGCTAAAGCATCGGGCATCACTTCTGCATCAGATGATATTAATGATACCAATACCTGTACTTCACAAACATAATCTTCAGGAAACAATGGTCGCAAAGCCCTGTCGATTAAACGGGAGGTTAATATTTCATAATCATTCAGCCTTGCTTCTCTTTTAAAGAATGAACCGGGAATACGGCCTGCCGAAGCAAATTTTTCCTGGTAATCTACTGAAAGAGGAAAAAAGGATTGTCCTTCCTTTGGTTCCTTATTGGCAACTACTGTTGCTAAAATTATACAATTACCTAAGCGAACAGTAACCGCACCATCAGCCTGGCGTGCAAGCTTACCGGTTTCGATGGTTACCATACGTCCATCGCCTATATCAAATGTTACAGAAATTGGTTTGGGAGTCGTCATTGTTTTTGATCAAATTAATTGTAAAAAAAAGTATTCCCAACTGTTGAAATTTCAGTTGGGAATAGCTAACATATCATTCTTAATAAATTATTTACGGAGTCCTAACTTTTCAATTAATGAACGGTAAACAGAAAGATTATGCTTGCTTAAATAAGTAAGCAGTCTTTTACGTTTACCAACCATTTGCATTAAGCCGCGTTGTGTAGAGAAATCTTTTTTATTTGTTTTAAGATGATCAGAAATATGATTAATCCTTTCTGTCAGCATAGCAACCTGTGCTTCAATAGAACCGGTATTCGCAGCGGCGGCACCGTATTCCGAGAAGATATTTGCTTTTTTTTCTGTTGTTAAATAAGGCATCTTTCTAAAATAATTTATTATTTACTTTTTATCAGGCTGCGAAGGTAATAATAAATTTTCAATTTTATAGTAAGATGATACGGAATATTTGGGTTAAAGTTATTTCATGCTTTTAATATTCATTGCATAAAATATAACGAACAAAATGCCTATAAAACTGGCAAACCCGGCAGAAATAGTAGTAATGAAATTATTGCCGAAGAGATAAAAGGGAATGACTATACTGATAATTGTTCCAAGTGTGTAAATGTAAAAACCCATCCTTCGCAAATTCCACATTAAAAAAGCGCCTAATAAACAAAGTATAGAGGTAATAATATTCCCAATAGCGGTTTTGCGAAGGTTTTCGGGGGTAGAGATTACAGACACATTATTCATAACCTTGCTGATGATGTTTACAGATTCCGGATCTTTTGCTTTTTTCTTTTTATTGAGGTCTTCATACATTTTAGTCTTTGCCTCTATCACAATGTTAGAAATATCATTTGCCTTAAAATAGGTAACTGCACTATTTATTATTCCATAACTGCTACCGATAAAAGTAAGAATGCATAATACTTTTAAAAAAACAGGTCTTTGCGGTGGCAGGGTTTCAAACTCCTGCAAATCTGATTTCATAACACAGTAAAATTTTAATAAAGATAATGCTTAAATTAATATTGCCATTTGCATTTTTTAAGTAATTACGGCATCTTTACTTATACACCTGTTTTAAAATATGCTGCTGATTTATTTACCAGATATTACTTCAAGAACGAAGTACGTTTTCGAATTAATATTTAAGAATGAATTAGGTTTAGAATATCATGTAACAACGGATATTAAGGTATTTGAAGCATTTGAGCAGGGAAAGATCAATTATAAAGATGCGGGCACATATAAAGAAGTTTTTGGTGTTACCAACATTTTAAAGCAGCAATAAAACAATTATTTGATGAGCCTTTTAAAGCAAACGTAATTGAAAAGAGAGATCAATTATTAATAAAAGAATTTGATAATAAAACCAATGCCAGGCAGTTTATGCAATGGATACACTAGCATTGTCATACACTTTACCTCTTTCGGTTTTAATGGTTCGTGCAGGAAATTTTGTTACCACCATATAATCATGCGATGCCATTACAACTGCTGTTCCATAATCACGGCTGATATGAAATAACAACTGCATAATTTCATCAGACGTTTCGGGGTCCAGATTACCCGTTGGCTCATCTGCCAGAATTAATTTAGGAGAATTTAATAAAGCTCTTGCTATATCCACTCTTTGCTGCTCACCACCACTTAGCTTAAAAGGCATTTTAAATCCTTTGGTTTTTAATCCTACTTTATCAAGCACATCAGCAATTTTTTCATCCATTAATTTTTCATCTTTCCATCCGGTGGCTTTTAAAACAAATTTAAAATTGTTATTTACATCTCTGTCTGTCAGCAACTGAAAATCCTGGAAAACTACGCCAAGATTGCGGCGCAGATAAGGAACTTTTTTCCAATCCATTTTTTTCAGATCATATCCCACAACTTTTCCCTCACCTTCTCTTAATTCAAGATCTCCATATAAAGTTTTCAGCAGACTTGATTTTCCCGTGCCCGTTTTGCCAACTAAATAAACAAACTCACCTTTATTTACACTAATGTTTACATCAGAAAGTATCAGTGAATCTCCCTGGTAAATATTTACATTTTTTAATTCTACAATTGGTTCGGCCATATCAATTAATAGTTAGATACTGCAAATGTAAAATTATAATGCCATTCGGTTTTATTAAAGTAATAAAC
>CABDYF010000078.1_pt1 | contig 16094 bp, 14 predicted proteins | sample 3131951 | NCBI WGS metagenome assembly CABDYF01 (sample SAMEA5534337, study PRJEB31848) | metagenome | biome: tundra; feature: field; material: soil | place: USA | collected 2013-05 | depth 0.45 m | reverse complement strand
AAAAATAATTTATCATGCTTTTTATCATAAGCAGCAGCGGCAACCATGGTGGCTGTGGGAAATTCCGGAGTAATACTTTGTTTAATATTTTCTGTACCAGTAAACAGCACAAGTTTATTGGTTACAACATCCTGCATTTGAAAATGTGTAACTCCTTTCTCAAATATATTTTTAGTAACCGCTCCTGTAGAAAGGTCGATCTGCCTTATGTTCATCCAGAGAAAGTCTCCGTTTCCATTACCTGTAATGGCAAATGCTTTATTGGCATCCTGTGCAAAGGCACAAATAGAAAACAGTAAAATGAAAGCTGAAAGTAAAAGTTTAAGTTTCATAAGTAATAATTTATTTTTAAAGAACTAAGAATTGAGATAATAAATTTAATATAATATTAAAGAAAAAATTATTTATAATTCTCAGTAGCTTTTTTTACGCTTCCATGAGTAAGCAATAATTTTTTAGCAATAGCATAATCAGTAATTCCTGTATTTTCCATAAGCATCTTTACACCTCTGTCAACCAGTTTTTCGTTTGTAAGCTGCATGTTTACCATTTTATTATCCTCTACTCTTCCTAACTGTATCATTACAGTTGTGGAGATCATATTTAAAACTAATTTTTGTGCTGTACCACTTTTCATCCTGGTGCTTCCGGTTACAAACTCAGGGCCAACAACAACTTCAATAGGAAACTCTGCGGCGGCACTAACTGGCGAATCCCGATTGCATGAAATGCTCCCGGTTACTATTCCATGCTCTTTACATTTTTCCAAAGCTCCAATAACGTAAGGAGTTGTTCCGCTTGCAGCAACACCAACCACTACGTCTTTATCAGTCACGTAATGGTATTGCAGATCTTTCCATCCCTGGTCTGCATCATCTTCGGCAAACTCCACAGCTTCTGTAATAGCTTTATTTCCTCCGGCAATAATACCGATCACCAGGCCATAAGGTACACCGTATGTGGGCGGACACTCACTTGCATCAACAATTCCTAATCTTCCGCTTGTACCTGCCCCGATATAAAATAAGCGACCACCCATCAGCATTTTATCAGTTATCGCATGTATCAATGCTTCAATCTTAGGAATTACTTTTTGAATCACATCAGGAACTTTTTTATCTTCCTTATTGATGTTAGTGAGAATTTCTTTTACTGACATTTTTTCCAAATGCCTGTACTCTGATGCTTCTTCTGTTATTCTTTTAAACATAGTTAATGTGATAATGTGCTAATATGATGATGTGATGATGTGTTTTTTAATCTCTAATGAGCATTTGTTGCATTTCAATCTATGTCATCATTAATTTTCTCCATTTCTCTTAAAACTTTTATTGAACTTCTTCTTACTATTTTAGATTCTTTTTTTAATAAACCTTTTAACAACGTTTTCTTTACATTTTTCCGAGATGCCTTTTTTGGTTTTTCATATAATTTTAAATGTTCTTTTTTATTCTCCCTTCAGGGAGTTAGAGGGTATGATATTCGATCAAACCCTGCATAGGATTTTTCATTACTCTGCCTAATTGTAATTGATACGACTTGCACATTTCTATGAGCACATCTTTAAAGCCATGTGCAATGCTCCCTACAAAATGCACAGGCAATGTCCAGCTTTCTTTGTATTTATAAACATGGTTGAAAAAAAAATCATTCAGCCCATCTTCAATTATATTTTCTATCATGTAGTGTCCACGATTCTCTGCTAAAAAAATTGCAAAGGATGCCATATAGCGGTTGGGCAATGGCTTTTTATAAACTGCATTTAATATTTCTGTGCTGTTGGTCACAAACTTTGCATCAAATCTTGCCCGCAGGTCTTCATCAAAAGTATTATAGAGATAATATTGAATTACTTTTTTACCGAGATAGGCTCCGCTTCCCTCATCGCCTAAAATATAACCAAGCCCGGGACTATTCTTTACAATTTTTTTCCCATTGTAATAACACGAGTTTGAACCGGAACCGAGTATGCAGGCAATTCCTTTTTCGTTACCGCACAAAGCTTTGGCAGCAGCCATCAGGTCATGATCAACTGAAACAGCTGCTTCAGGAAAAATGTTTTTAAAAACCTTCTTTACCACTTTTACATTATCAGGATTGCTGCAGCCTGTACCATAATAATGTATCTCATCAACTTTCTGTTTTATTTGCGGTTTCAATTCTTCTTTTAAAATATTCTCCATTTGTTCTGCCGAAATAAAATACGGGCTCATGCCCTGCGTAATAAAAATGGTTTTTTTATTGCCATTTAACAGGCACCATTCTGTTTTTGTTGCGCCGCTGTCAGCAATCAATTTTATGAGTGGCATATTTATCTCAGCTTATTTAGTGAAATTCGCAAAATAAAAATAGTTCAATTACAGATAGTATGCAGAATAAAAAACTCCAGGTTTGGCTGCCCTTGCTTTTTAGTTTGGTTATGATAGCAGGAATGATAATAGGGTATAAAATAAAAACCAATATGCCGGATACAGGGATATTCTTTACTGAAAAACGCAGACCTGTACAGGAAGTGCTTACTCTTATTGAAACTAAATATGTTGATAAAGAAGATCCTGATTCATTGGGAGATGCAGCTATTGAAGCCATATTAAGTAAGCTTGATCCACACTCTGTTTTTCTTCCGGCATCTCAACTTCAAAGCGCTAAAGAAGACCTGCAGGGAGGATTTTCAGGGATCGGTGTTGAATTCAATATTTTTAGTGATACTATCAATGTGCTCAATGTTATTAAAGATGGTCCATCAGATAAAGCCGGTATTCAACCAGGTGACAAGTTTTTAAAAGTAGGTGATTTAATTGTGGCTGGCGTAAAAATTACAACTGATAAAATAAGAAGTCTTTTAAGGGGCAAAGGAGGTTCCAAGGCAGAAATAACGATCCTGAGAGGGAATGAACAAAGACATTTTACAATTATCCGTGATATGATACCGCTTTACAGTCTTGATGCGGCTTATATGATAACTGGCAGTGTTGGTTATATACGGTTAAATAAATTTTCTGAAACTACTTACAAAGAATTTATGGATGCAACATTAAAGTTGCAAAAGCAGGGAATGAAAAGTATGATACTTGACCTAAGAGATAATGGCGGAGGCATCTTAACCCAGGCAACCAATATTGCTGATGAATTTTTAGACCAGGATAAACTTATTACATACACTGAAGGTGCACATTCACCTAAAAAAGAATATCGTTGCGGGAAAGAAGGCATTTTTGAAAAAGGAAAACTGGTTGTACTTGCAAATGAAGGCTCCGCTTCTGCCAGCGAAATTTTGATCGGGGCATTACAGGATTGGGACAGAGCCACTATCATAGGAAGAAGAACATTTGGTAAAGGATTGGTGCAGGAACAATATGAACTAAGCGATGGTTCAGGTTTGCGATTAACGGTTGCAAGATATTATACTCCGCTGGGGCGCAGCATACAAAAATCTTACAGCGCAGGAATTAAAGTTTACCAGGAGGATATGATAAACCGTATACATGATGGAGAACTATTGTACTTCGATTCCATAAAACATACAAACGGTAAAGCATACAAAACAAAGTCAGGAAAAATTGTGTACAGCGGTGGTGGTATTACACCGGACATTTTTGTGGCATTTGATACTTCAGGATTTAATACAGAGATCAGGAAAGTGTACATAAAAGGTACCATCAATAAATTTGTTTATGGAAATTATCTTGCCAATAAAAATAAATTTACTACCTACACATCCCCCATACAGTTTGAAAAAAATTATTCAATTGATGAGGCTACATGGAACAGCTTTAAAGCCTTTGCAGTTAAGGATTCTATTAATATGAACATGGTTGGCGGTAAGGGAAAAGCAGAACTTTCTAAACAAATAAAAATACTTACTGCCCGGCAGATATGGCGCAACGAAGGTTTGTATGAAGTAAGCAATACAGAAGATGCAACTGTAAAAAAAGCATTAGAAGTATTGAATAAATAATAATTTTATTTGAAGTTTCTAATTATAATTTTTAATTTTAATACCTAAACTTAACCATCATGATATACTGTACACATTGCGGAAAAGAAATCCTTGCCGATAGTCAATACTGTCCATTTTGCGGCGCTCATGTGGACGTTGTAAACAAAACTGTTACTGAGCCTGTAAAAACAGAACAGGTAGTAACGAAACCTGTGAAAACGGAACGGGTAGTAACGGAACCTGTGAGAACAGAACGGGTTGTTACCGAACCTGTAGTAACCAATATTTACAAAGGCACTTCGGGCACACACAGGCATACTGAATTCTTTTTAAATCCTGGATTTTGGGGATCAGTTTTAGTTTTGGTTGGATTCTTTTTACCAATTAAAAATATCAGTGAAACCAATCTTTTAAATAGCGGCACAAGTCTTTTTAATATTGTTGATGAAATGGGTTCATCAGATCCTGCAGTATATCTTTATTTGGTGTTTCCTGTTTCAGCATTGGTGATATTAATACAAAGTTTAACGCACGCCATGCCTGCTTTTATCCCGATCATTTTTAAGATATTATCATTATTTTTCCTTGTATTATTTGCTTATGTAATTTTTAAAAATCCTGCTGAATATAATATACCAACAAATGATATGAGTGCTTTATTTCCATCCATTGGTTTGGGAGTATGGGCTACTGTAATCGGCACAATTTTAATGCTGTTTTATAAAAAATACCGCAGAGTAGAAAGAAGAATTGACAGAGTGGATCGGGTAGATGAAAAAGTATAATTTTTTTTAGCAGAATAAATTCCTCTTGCCGTTGACAATAAGTTAACGGCAATTGTTTGTATACCCTTTTATTTACCTTTGCACAAACTATTTTATGTGGCTTAATAACATCCTTGAAACCATTGGCAACACTCCTCTTATTAAATTAAATAAGATCACCAAAGATCTGCCCTGCACTGTATTGGCAAAGGTTGAATATTTTAATCCCGGCAATTCTATAAAAGACCGCATGGCATTAAAGATGGTTGAAGAAGCGGAAAAGTCAGGAAAATTAAAGCCTGGGGGAACTATTATTGAAGGCACATCAGGCAACACAGGCATGGGTTTGGCGCTTGCAGGTTGTGTAAAAGGATACAAATGCATTTTTGTTACTACTGATAAGCAATCAAAAGAAAAAGCTGATATATTAAAAGCTGTTGGCGCTGAAGTCATTGTTTGCCCTACCAATGTTGAGCCGGAAGATCCAGGAAGTTATTATTCTGTTGCTGCAAGACTGGCAAAAGAAATTCCCAATTCATTCCACATGAATCAATATGATAATCCTGCCAACAGTCTTGCTCATTATGAAACTACAGGACCTGAAATTTGGGAACAAACGGAAGGTAAGATCACTCATCTTGTTATAGCAACAGGAACCGGCGGCACTATAACAGGCACAGCAAAATATCTTAAAGAAAAAAATCCTGCCGTAAAAATATGGGCTGTTGATGTGTATGGTTCCCTGCTTAAAAAATTTCACGACACAGGTGAGATTGATATGAATGAAGTTCACCCTTACATAACCGAAGGCATCGGCGAAGATTTTGTGCCTGCCAATTATGATATGAGCCTGATAGATAAGTTTGAATTGGTTAATGATAAAGACGGCGCTGTAATGGCAAGACGAATATCTAAGGAAGAAGGAATATTTGTGGGATACAGTTCAGGCAGCGCTTTGCAGGGTATAATGCAATTAAAAAATGAATTTAAAAAAGATGATATAGTTGTTGTGGTTTTCTGCGATCATGGAAGCCGTTATGTAGCAAAAATTTATAATGACCAGTGGATGATGGAAAGAGGTTTTTTAGATGTAAAAACCTTTAAAGACCTGGTAAGCGGACGTGGCGCAAAACCTTTGGTTACTATTGACCCCAAACAAACAGTTGCTGAAGTTATTGAGCTTATGAAGAAATATGATATTGAAAATGTACCGGTAATGAATGCCTGCCAGACCGATAACGGGCTGGGCGAAGGCATTATCGGCTCACTTAGTGAAAGCGGTTTATTTAAAAAGATATTATCCAACCCTGAAATAAAAGATCAGCAGGTGCAAAGTGTGATGGAAAAAGCGTATCCTGTTGTGCCGTTTGATACCCCTGTTGAGCGGTTAAGCAATTTAATTTCAAAAGAAACAGGCGCAGTATTAAGTAAAGATGATAGCGGCAATTATCATATCGTTACCAAGTATGATATTATTCAAAGCCTGGCGAAATAATACACTTTATTTACCTTACTTTTGTTGGCAGCAAGCCTGCAAAAGCCTGCTACGAAACACTAAAAAAAAATGAGACACACTGTTGTAATGCTTTTTTGTTTGTTTGTCACAGGAAGTATCACTGCCCAAACGGATAGTATCGCTCCACCAAAAGATAACCTGGCAAAAGATGCTATGCTACCGGGGAAGATCTACCGGATGCACCCCAAATACCAGCTTCCGGCAGCGGGAGTAACTATCATTTTATCGACCCTGGGTTTTCATGCGCTGGATGAGAATGCCCGTATGTCGGCAGCAGATGTGATGAAATTGAACGTAAATGATATCAATGCGTTTGACAGGCCAACGGCTTTACGCAATCCCTCAGGTTTTGCCAATGCCGTCGGTAAAGGCCAGTTCTTTTTGAATTTTTCTTTGGTAAGTCCGGTAGTACTGGCATTGGATAAACACATGCGTAAAGACTGGATGGACCTGCTTACTTTATACCTTGCCTCACAAGCAGTTGACAATATGCTTTATTTCGCAGCCATAGCTACTGTACGAAGACCGAGGCCAATGGCCTATGATACGTATGATACGCTGCTGCTTCCTCTTAAAGAGAGAGCAGGTAGTGGTATGAGTAAATCTTTTTTCAGCGGGCATGTTTCTTTCAGCGCCACTGCCACTTTCTTTGCAGTGAAAGCGTATACGGATTATCACCATATCAAAGGATGGCCAAGACTGTTATTATATAGCGCAGCCGCGGTTCCACCAATCCTTGTAGGTTATTTTCGTGTAGAGTCCGGAAGGCATTTCAAAACAGATGTGATTACCGGTTTCATTTCCGGTGCCGCTTCAGGCATACTGGTTCCCGAATTGTTCCGTAATAAAAACAAGGAAAAGAAGAACCATGTTTCACTTACCCCATATTATATGCAGGATGGCGGTGGGGTGAGTATGACAGTGAAACTTTAAATTGTAATTGATAATTTTCGCTCTTGGTATTCTGTGTGGTGGCTTAGCAGCCATGCTTCACCAACAACACCACTGAAAAACAAGGACTATGTTGACTACACTGGGTTGTTGGTACGCTTACGCATATTGCCGCCCTGCATACACAACCAACGGCGACGGGTGGGCTCCGGGTTAACACCAACAAGAACTAAAAAATAACTAAACGCTTTGCTAATAGTGATTTGACTAAGATTAATAGTCATTTCTTATTTCTTATTTCTTATTTCCCATTTCACACGTAGATTTACTATTTTCTTTTAGCAGTTTTACGAGTGCATCTCTGTTTATTTACCATAGCCTACAGTAATTACATCACAGGTAAAAATGAGCGTTAACGCTCTTGCACAGGGATATGCATCAAGGTATCTTTGTTCCAGAAGTTGATTGATGTTGATTTAAAACATTGATCCAAAAATATCCAGATTAGAAATACCGTTTTAAAAAATCCAAATCCATTAAAAAACCAAAACAAAATCCGGTATCAATCAACTTCTTGTTTTTTTAAATCCAATAAAATCCAAACAGAGCCGAAAAGGATAATAGTATTTTAGAAAATCAAATCCAATATCCAAAGCTAAAAACTGAAAATATCCGAATGAATGACCGTCCAAATATCCAGTGAAAGAAACCAAACCCGAAGGTTAAACGCAAAAGTTCAATCCTTCTAAAGACTACGCTGAAACCGGAAACTTTCCGGCGGGAGAATTAAAAAACTCTTGACGCTGAAGTCCCCAGGAAACCAGCTCACAAATGTGCTTGTTGGTTTAAAAAAGTAAGCTTCCGTAGATTTCTGCGGAAGTTTTTTATTTTTAGGTCAGATGATTATTACTTCAGCACAACATTTTAAACAGCCACCACAAAAAATAATTTCATTAGTTCCTTCACAAACAGAACTGCTATCTTATTTTGGTTTAGAAAAAGAAGTGATTGGTATAACCAAGTTTTGTGTTCATCCTGCAGATTGGTTTAAAAATAAAACAAGAGTTGGCGGAACAAAAAGTGTACATATTGATCTTATAAAAAAACTTCAGCCTGACCTGGTAATTGCTAACAAAGAAGAAAATGTAAAAGAACAAATAGAAGAACTGGCAAATGAATTGAATGTTTGGGTTACTGATGTAAATACTTTGGAAGATGCATTGCTAATGATAAAAGATGTAGGAGAATTAACGGGTAAAGAGAATGAAGCATCAACAATAATTACACGAATTAAAACGAATTTCTCACAACTACAAACCACAAACCACAAACAACAAACTTGCTATCTCATTTGGCAAAAACCATATATGACGATTGGCGGCGATACTTTTATAAATGATATGATGAAGTATTGCGGCTTACAAAATGTTTTTGAAAATAAAAATCGTTACCCGGTGATTAGTTTGGAAGAATTGCATGTTGCCAATTGCCAATTGATTTTATTGTCTTCCGAGCCTTACCCTTTCAAACAAAAACATGTAGATGAATTACAACAACATTTGCCCGATAAAAAAATAATTTTAGCAGATGGAGAAATGTTCAGCTGGTATGGAAGCCATCTATTGCAAGTACCTGAATATTTTGAAAACTTATTAAAGTCATTAGGTCAATAAGTCATTCCCAGTGGTAACCTATTTTACTTTAATTACTTTATTTACCCTATTTACTTATTCACTTATAGATTATTTTGTAAAATTCAGTACGTTTGCAGACATCTTAAAACTGTACCGAATGACTTCAAAAAAAATTATAGAACTTCTGGGTGATAAAGCTGATTACTTACTAAATCATAAGTGCACAACCATTGATAAATCACAAATTACGCTTCCATCTCCTAATCATGTAGATGAGATCTGGTCATCCAGTAATCGCAGCAACAGGGTATTGCATAGTTTGCAAACATTACTTGATAACGGACGATTGGGTGGCACGGGATACTGTTCAATATTTCCTGTTGACCAGGGCATAGAACATAGTGCCGGCGCATCTTTTGCACCTAATCCCATTTATTTCGACCCTGAAAATATTATCAAATTAGCTATAGAAGGCGGATGTAATGGTGTAGCATCTACATTTGGAGTGCTTGGCATAATGAGCAGAAAGTATGCTCATAAAATTCCTTTTATCGTTAAGATAAATCACAACGAGTTTTTAAGTTATCCTAACAAATATGACCAAACAATGTTTGGCACTGTAAAAAGTGCATGGAACATGGGAGCGGTTGGAATTGGCGCCACTATTTATTGGGGCAGCGCTGAAAGTGCAAGGCAATTAAAAGAAGTTGCAGAAGCTTTTGAACAGGCGCATGAATTAGGTATGTGTACCATCTTATGGTGCTATTTGCGTAACAATGCATTTAAAGTAGATGGTATAGATTATCATGCAAGCGCTGATTTAACCGGGCAGGCAAATCATCTTGGAGTAACATTGCAGGCAGATATCATCAAACAAAAAATGCCTACAAATAATGGCGGGTATCTTGCAACAAAACATGGCAAAACTTCTAAACTTGTCTATGAAAAATTAACAAGCGACCATCCTATTGATCTTTGCAGGTACCAGGTTTTAAATTGTTATGCAGGAAGAGTTGGCTTGATTAACAGCGGCGGTGAAAGCATGGGTGAGTCTGATCTGCAGGAAGCTATAGCCACTGCCGTTGTAAATAAACGTGCCGGTGGCATGGGATTGATAATGGGAAGAAAAGCCTTTCAAAAACCAATGAAAGATGGTATTGAATTATTAAATGCAACACAAGATGTATATTTAAATAAAGATATTACAGTGGCATAAAATACCAGGAAAGGTCATTGGGTCATTGGTCATTGAGTAGTACAGATGATCAAAAACTCTAATGACTTAATGACAAATGACTTAATGACTTTTTATGAAACACGAAGAAGATTTTGATGCGAACCTTGCAGGTGAAGAAGGGGAAGCCGAGGAAGCCAGGCGCAGCTGGTTCAGAAGGATAAAGAAAAATATTACTACTTCAACAAAAGATAAAAAAGAAGCGCCTGATGGCTTATGGACAAAATGCCCTTCATGCAAATTAACGCTTACAATTTCTGACCTGAGAGAAAATTTATTCGTCTGTCCTAAATGCGAGCATCATCATCGTATTGGCAGTGAAGAATATTTTGATATTTTATTTGATAATGATCAATACACAGAGCTGTTTGCCAATATAAAGTCAAAGGATTATTTAGGATTTGTTGATTTAAAACCTTACCAGCAGCGCCTTGACGAAACGTATGCAAAATCAAATATTCATGATTCAATTACTGTTGCTCATGGTAAAGTAAATGGCAATGATATTGTTGTTGCCTGTATGGATTTTGAGTTTATAGGTGGTAGCCTTGGTAGTGTAATGGGAGAAAAAATTTCAAGAGCATGTGATTACTGCATTGAACATAAAATTCCTCTCATGATCATTAATAAAAGCGGCGGTGCAAGAATGATGGAAAGCGCTTTTTCGTTAATGCAACTGGCAAAAACCTCCGGAAAATTATCACAGCTTTCTGACGCAAAAATTCCTTACTTCTCTCTTTGTACCGACCCTACTTTTGGAGGTATCACGGCTTCCTTTGGAATGTTGGGAGATATAATAATGGGCGAGCCCGGCGCTCTTATAGGTTTTGCAGGACCCCGTGTTATTAAAGAATCAACAAAAAAAGACCTTCCACCAGGCTTTCAGCGAAGCGAATTTTTACTGGAACATGGCTTTTTAGATTTTATTGTGCCAAGAAAAGAATTAAAAGAGAAGATAACACAACTCTTAGTGTTGTTTAAAAATTGATTCTTATAAAAAGTTACGAAAAGACCTGGAAGGTTTTTAAAACCTTATAGGTCTAAGCCATCACATGGAACTTAGCAACCGCAAAGCATATTACGAATATTACTTTGAAACAAAATACATTGCTGGTATGGTGTTGAGTGGCACTGAGATAAAATCTATCAGGGCGGGCAAAGTAAGTTTTAATGACAGCTATTGTATTTTTGATAAAGGTGAATTGTTTGTAAAAAGTCTTCACATTGCTGAATATAATTTTGGCAATATTCACAACCATCAGCCTATGCAGGAAAGAAAATTATTGCTACAAAAAAAAGAATTAAAAAAACTGGAGAATAAAATAAAAGAGAAAGGCTATACAATTATTCCTTTAAAAATATTTATCAGTGAAAAGGGATTTGCAAAAATGGAAATTGGTTTAGGCAAAGGAAAAAAAATCTTCGATAAAAGAGAAACCATTAAAGCAAGAGAAACAGACAGGGATGTTAAGAGGAAGTATGGCGTGTGAAAGTTTTCAACTACCTAAGAATTTTATTACCCAAACTACATCAGGCATTTAAAGAGAGAAACTATTGATCAGGATTATTACTTTGAAGTTCTTTAAATGCATTAAATACTGCATTGCATTTTTTTGAGTACCTAATGTTTTTCGATGCATCCATCGAATGATAAAAGCCAATAATATTTTGCTTTTGCGATGAGGTTACATTTTTAAACTTACTATCCTTAAGTTTTAATAACCATATATCATACGTTTCGTCAGCAAGGCTGTACTCACAGGAAGCAGTTGGCTTGCCGGTATCAAAGTCAATATCTTTTAAATTAAGATCCGGCTGCCTTAATTGTTTTAAGTTGGCTGAATAATGCTGTATGATTGTATCAAAACTTTGATCAAAATATTTTTCAGATAGTGCTGTTGGTGTTTTAAATTTAAGTGATCTCAACGGACCAACTTTTGGTAAAACACGAATAAAAAAAGATAACATAGTTGGAAAAAATCCGGGATGTCTATAGCCGGTTCCATATTGCTTATTATATTCTTTCTGACGCATTTTAAACCTGAATTTTTTACTGGTTGCTGTAGAATCTTTTTTTAATATATCAGATCCTTTAGCAGCCCATGCGGCTTTGGTAATAAAAGGAAATATATTTGCAACTGTCCACCGAAATACTTCAATAGCCAATGGAAACCGATTTTTAAAAACATCATCAATATTCAACCCATAGGTTTCAAAAAAGGCTCTTGCCAATACAGATGTATCTACTTTAAAACCAATGAGGCCGTGGTAAGCATCTGTTGCATAATTTCCCTTTGCAATTTGCAAAACATCAAAACCAAACTCCATTCTCATGTGAGAAATTTTATTCTCTGCATAAGTTATTACGCTTCCGTACTTTCTGCGAAGCTTTGGATAAACCAGCGTAATGCTTCGATTGGTAGCTAACGGATGCCCATAATTATCTGCATTGTAATGAGACAAAAATCCGAGAGCAAAAGCATACTCATTAATATTGTTTGCATCTTTAAGCAATGCATTAACCATATCTCCGCTGCGTACATAATGAACAAGATTTGTGAATAAAGCACTGCCAAAGGGATAAAATCCCATGTCGGGACTAACAGCCCCGCCGTATGCATAAGCGTGCGCTTCTTTTTGCTCTTCTGCAGTTGCAGATGGATACCTGGCTTTTAGTAATTGCAAAATTGATTTTTCCCATAGAGCATCAATAATTGCTTCATGAGTAAGCACCCCCAATCCATATCCGTAAAAAGGAAGGAAGAAAATTAAAACAGCCAACAAAAATTTATTTGTAAAAAAATTTTTCATCAATTGAAAGAAAGTTTTAATGATTTACAACTTACAAGTTAAAGCTTTTGTTCAAGAGTTTAGTATAGAGATAGACGACAAAGTTAATTTGCATAAAAAGATAAGAATTAACAACTGACGAATTTTACAACTTAACATTCACTCAAGCTCAATGGTATGTTTACTGCTAATCCTCCATCAGCAGTTTCCTTGTACTTACTGTTCATATCAAGCGCTGTATCCCACATAGTTTTTATAACACCATCAAGGCTTACTTTTGCATAATCAGGGGCGCTTTGTAATGCAAGCTGGCTGGCAGTTATAGCTTTTATAGCGCCCATTGTATTTCTTTCAATACAGGGTATTTGCACAAGTCCCTGTATCGGATCGCAGGTCATTCCCAGGTGGTGCTCCATTGCAATTTCTGCTGCCATTAAAGCCTGGCGCTGTGTACCACCCATGCCTTCCGTTAGTGCTGCCGCAGCCATTGAAGAAGAAACGCCGATCTCGGCCTGGCAGCCTCCCATTGCTGCGGATATAGTTGCGCCTTTTTTAAATATACTTCCTACTTCTGCAGCTGTTAATAAAAATTGTATGATCTTATCTTCTTTATTTCCGTCACAAAAAATAACGAAGTACTGCAACACTGCGGGAATAACACCAGCAGCGCCGTTCGTAGGTGCAGTAACTACTCTTCCGAAAGCTGCATTCTCTTCATTAACAGCCAAAGCAAAACAACTTACCCAATCTAAAATATATTTAAAATCACTCCCCCCCTGTTTAATAACATTGAGCCATGAATCATAATCTGTATAAACTTTATCTTTTAATAGTTTTTTATTCAGTGCAGCAGCCCTCCGTTTTACATTCAATCCTCCGGGCAAAATTCCACCTGTATTGCATCCGCGGTACATACAATCTTTCATCACTTGCCAAATAGCAAGCAATCTTTTTTTAGTTTCAGTTTCATTGCGCCACGCATTTTCATTTTCCATCACCACTTCACTAATGTTCAATCCTGTTTTCATACACCAATGTAAAAGATCATCAGCATTATTAATAGGAAAGGAAAGAATTATTTCAGATGGCGTAGAACTGAGTGCCCATCCTGCTTTATCATTAGTGCTGGTTTCTTTTGTTACAAAACCGCCGCCGATGGAATAGTATGTTTCAGCAATGTGTTCACCATTTTTTAATGCCGCTAAAAAAGTTAATGCATTGGGATGATAAGGAAGTGTTTCACTAAAAAGAAATTCTATGTCTTCATTTGGATCAAAATTAATTTCATGCTTTCCATCAAGCAATATTTTTTTCTTTGCTTTAATGTCATTGATCTTTGCATTGATATTATTTACATCAAAAGTTACCGGATCATCACCGCTTAAGCCAAGTTGTACAGCAATATCAGTACCGTGACCAACTCCTGTTTTTGCAAGAGAACCATACAGCAATACCTCAAGACTTTGTACTTCTGATAAAAGATTTTTATTTTGCAGAGATTGTAAAAACATTCCTGCAGCCCGCCATGGGCCTAATGTGTGGCTGCTGGAAGGACCAACGCCAATTTTAAACATATCAAAAACTGAAATAGCTTCGTGACTCATTGCTATGTAAAGTTACGAATGCAAATTCTCTTATAGTCATTTGTCATTGAGTCATTATGTAAATTAATCGATACTAATATTGACTTAATGACCTAATGGCTATTTACCTGTATTATTAAAGCGTATCAACTTACACTAATTAATTCTATATCAAAAATTAAAATTGAATTAGCCGGAATACTTCCTGCAGCTGCGCTTCCATATCCAAGTGAAGGTGGTATATATAATGTGATTTTTCCGCCTGAACTGATCAACGGCAAACCTTTTTGCCAGCCGACAATCAATTGTCCCAATGTAAATGTTGCTGTTGCACCAACAGCAGTTTGATCAAAGACTGTTCCGTTGGTTAACTTACCGGTATATTTTATAGTTACATTTGAACAAAGATTTGCAATAGCCTGTCCGGTTCCTGTCTGTGTTATCTTATAATAAAAGCCTGATGGATGCGGAGTGGCAGTTATACTATTTGCTGTAAGATAAGCCTGTACATTAGCTGTTTCACTTGCAGATGCGGTAACGTTTGAATCATTTAAATTACAGGCTACGTCTTTTTTTGAACATGAAATACAAACAGCAGAGAGAATAATAAGACCTAAAAGAATGTTTTTCATTTTTTAAAAATTGTTTGGCAAAATAAGAGATTAAAAATTACAATAGGTTTGGCTCAGTTTTACTTTGCTTAAACTTTAACTCTTTATAGCGTTGCTCATTTTCTTCCCATTTAAACTTCATGCGGAAGAGTGCAAAAAAAACTGCAATACCTAAAACAGTAATTAAGATTATGGCAATCTGTGAGGTGGAAATAAATATCATGCTTTTATACCAATCATGAAATATTACACTTAATAAAACAGGTAATGCAAAAACAAGTCCGAGAGGTAAACCAATTGCAAGTTGATAGAATATCTTCTTTTGTTTATCCCTGTTGGCTTCCCAGTAATTAATAAAAAGTTGTTCCTGGTCGGTTATCATGTTGCAAAAATACATTCATAGTTTATAGTTTTAATCGTTTTGCCAATTGGTTAATAATAGGTAGGTTTGTCGACCTTAAATATTTTAATGTGAAAATTGAGCAGGTTATTGTACAGCAACTATATAGCTACAAAAAAATTACATTACAGGGTATCGGCACTTTTAGTTTAGATAGTTCTGTTTCCTTACCTGTAGGTTCTGAAAAAGGAATGGTAATTCCTGAAAATGCTATCTCATTTGATTATAATCCTAAAGCCGGCGAAGATGAAGCGCTTATTGATGCAATAGTGCAGCACACAAAGAAAATAAAACCACTTGCTTCAGCCGACCTGGACTCTTTCCTAATGTTAGGAAAGCAATTCTTAAACATTGGAAAACCTTTTACCCTTGAGGGTTTGGGAACATTGGATAAAGCACAAACAGGGGAATTAATTTTTATCCCAGGGCAATTTATTACACCACGAATAGAAGCGCCTAAAGCATTAAAAGAAAATGAAACTGAAGAAAAATCAGGCTTATTTCCTGACTATGATTCTGAAGTGAAAAGTAACAGCACAAGAACCATATTTATAATTGTTGTTATTTTAATATTAGGTTTAGGTGCATGGGCTGCATATTATTTCTTTTATCAAAAAACCGATCAGGATGTGGTTAATGAAACCCAGCCGGTACAAACCAATACGGATTCTGTTGCTGTAAAAAAAGATACAGTAGCAACGCCTGCAGTAACCAATGATGGCTATACTTTT
>CABDYF010000067.1_pt1 | contig 16602 bp, 15 predicted proteins | sample 3131951 | NCBI WGS metagenome assembly CABDYF01 (sample SAMEA5534337, study PRJEB31848) | metagenome | biome: tundra; feature: field; material: soil | place: USA | collected 2013-05 | depth 0.45 m | reverse complement strand
CCGTTTACATTAATATTTATGCCATTGATGTTCATCACAATGTTGATCCATCGTAAACAGGTTGCAAGAAGAAAAAGGAAACTTAATAAAAACGTAAATGAAAAATGGACAGGAAGCTGGTTCTAAGATTTTCTAATTAAAAAACAATACTTTATAAACCTGCACGAATAAAATTTTCTGCAGGTTTTTTTTTGCCTGCAAATACAGGGCTGATGATAGATTAAGTATATTTCAGAATATTATAATTATTGAAATACTATATAGTACAAATGTTTTTGTATTATTTGTTGTAAAAAACTATTTAAATTTATTCATAAGAATATTCGGTTCTATATTTCTTCCTGATCGTTTCTTTTTAAAATTCATTGTTCTCATCATAATAAATATTGTAAACATGCAAAAGAAAAAACAGCCATCATCACGAAGAAAATTTCTTAAAGAAATTACCGGCACAGCCCTTGCTCTCGGAGCAGGATCATTGGCATCTTTAGCCGCAGAAGAAAAAATTGAAGAGCGCATTATTCAATACCAAAAACATATTTCTTCAAATGACAAGATTAATGTAGCAGTAATAGGTATGGGAATTATGGGAAATAACAATGTCAACACAGCTTTAAAAGTTCCTGGTGTACAATTGGTGGCTGCATGCGATCTCTATTCCGGTAGACTTGAACGGGCAAAGGAATTACATGGCAATGATCTTTTTGTAACCAATGATTACCGGAAAATTTTAGACCGGAAAGATATAGATGCTGTAATAATTGCCACCAGCGATCAATGGCATGCACGTATTACCAAAGAAGCACTGCAAAAAGGAAAACATGTGTATTGTGAAAAACCAATGGTACATTTTATAAATGAAGGCTTAGGCGTTATAGCAGCACAAAAGGTAAGCAACAAAATCATGCAGGTAGGAAGCCAACGTGTAAGTAGCCTTGTTTATGCAAAAGCACATGAGCTGTATAAGTCAGGAGAAATTGGCAAGCTCAATATGGTAAATGCCATATACGACAGGCAGGATGCGCTGGGTGCCTGGGAATATACAATGCCTCCTGATGCATCGCCTGAAACTGTTGACTGGGACAGGTATATAGCCGGCATGTCCAAAATCCCTTATGATCCTAAAAAGTTTTTCTGGTGGCGAAACTATCGTGAATTTGGTACTGGTGTGGCAGGCGATCTGTTTGTTCACCTTCTTTCAGGTACTCATGTTATCACAGACTCCAAAGGCCCTAATGCAATATTTGCTTCCGGGCAATTGTGTTATTGGAAAGATGGCCGTAATGTGCCTGATGTTATGACGGGCATCATGCAATATCCTGAAACACCGGAACATTCGCCTTTTCAATTAACGCTCCAGGTAAATTTTGTGAGTGGTACCGGTGGTTCAGAAATGATACAGTTTGTAGGAGATGAAGGGACTATAAATATTGGAGGGGAAGGATTAACTGTGCATCACAGCATAATGCCCAAAGCTCCCGGCATTGGAGGCTGGGATGCATTGGAGACTTATCCGAAAGCTATGCAGGAAACATTGGTTCAACAGTATAACAAAAAATACAGTCCGGAACAACAAAATAGAATTATAAAGCCTGATATAGTTTACAAACAACCGAAAGACTTCGATGAGCACCTGGAGCACCACACTAATTTTTTTGATAGTGTAAGAACAGGTAAACCGGTAGTGGAAGATGCGGTGTTTGGATTTAGGGCTGCTGCTCCCTGCCTTGCTTGTAATGAAAGTTATTTTAAGAAGAAAATAATTTACTGGGATCCTGAGCAAATGAAAGTAAAAGAAAGCTAATGATATGCAGGCGGCTACAACTTGCCTGGTACAATATGCATAACCCTTGTTTTGCTGAAATAATAAATTCAAATGGATAATATAAAAATCGCCACAGCCCAGTTTGAACATAGAAGCGGGGATAAAAATTATAATTTAAAAATAATTAAAACCCTTTGCGAAAAGGCTGTTCAGCAGGGAGCTTCGATTGTAACTTTTCATGAATGCTCAATAACAGGTTATGCATTTGCACGGCATCTTTCAAAAGAACAATTGCTGGAAATAGCAGAATATATTCCGGATGGAGAAAGTATAATAAGACTTACAGAAATAGCAGCCAAATATAATATTGCAGTTTTAGCTGGCCTGTTTGAAAAAGACAAAGAAGATAAAATATACAAAGCGTATGTATGTGTTGACAGGAGCGGGTGCATTGCAAAGCACCGGAAATTACATCCCTTCATTCATCCCTGTATTACTCCCGGTAATGCATATACGATATTTGAATTGTGCGGATGGAAATGCGGCATCCTCATTTGCTATGATAACAATATTATTGAAAATGTGAGAGCAACAAACCTGTTGGGTGCCGACATTATTTTTATGCCGCATGTAACTATGTGTACGCCATCTCCACGCCCGGGCGCAGGTTTCGTTGATCCTGCTCTATGGAAGAATAAAGAGAATGATCCCACATCTTTACGGTTGGAATTCGATGGCCTGAAGGGGCGTGAATGGTTGATGAAATGGCTGCCTTCAAGGGCGTATGATAATGCATTGTATGCCGTATTTTCTAATGCCATTGGAATGGATGATGATCAGCTTAAGAACGGCTGTTCCATGATCATAGACCCATTTGGCGATGTTATAGCAGAATGCAGAACACTTGGAAATGATGTGGTAACCGCAGCTTTTGATAAAACCAAATTGATCAATGCCGGAGGATACAGGTATAGAAAAGCAAGAAGGCCGGAATTATATGCAAAGATCATAGGTAAGCCACATGAAGCGGAACAAAAAATTGCATGGCTGAATACTGTGGACGATCAGGCATTTAATTAATATATTTATGATAACATTCAATAACACTTTTCAATTAATATTTTTATTTCTCAACATTAAAATCTACAAAATATGCAATTATCAAGAAGAAAATTTCTCGTGAACGGTTCCCTCTCAATTGCAGGAACTATGTTTTTATCCAATAATATTTTTGCAAATAAAAAAGCTATGCGCACTACATTAGGTATACAATTATATTCCGTGCGTGATGATATGAAAACAGACCCTCTTGGTACGTTGAAGCAATTAGCTGCAATGGGATACAAAAATGTCGAACATGCAAATTATGTTGACAGGAAATTTTATGGATATACTGCTCTTGAATTTAAAAAAGTTTTGAGCGACTTGAGTCTGAAAATGCCCAGCGGCCACACAGTAATGTCTGACAAGCATTGGGATAAAGCGACCAAAGATTTTACTGATGTATGGAAGCAAACGGTGGAAGATGCTGCAACGGTTGGACAGCATTATGTAATAAGCCCATGGCTTGATGAGAGCCTTCGAAAAAATTATGACGACCTTATTAGCTTTCTCGATGTATTCAATAAATCAGGTGAGCTATGTAAAAAATCGGGGTTAAAATTTGGATACCATAATCATGATTTCGAATTTAAATATTCACTGAATGATAAGAAGATATATGATATTATATTGGAGAAAACTGATCCCGCGTTAGTGGCGCAGCAAATTGATATTGGAAACATGTATGGAGCAGGAGGCAGGGCATTGGAGATCCTAAAAAAACATCCTGGCAGATTTGAAAGCATGCATGTAAAAGATGAGATCAAAGCGGCGAATAAAGGCGAGATGAATGATGATTACGAAAGTACTGTACTGGGTAAAGGTATTTTGCCTGTTAAAGAAATAGTAGACCTCTTCAGGAAATCGGGTGGTACAAAAGAATTCATTATTGAACAGGAATCTTACCAGGGAAAGACACCAATTGAATGTGCAAAGGAGGATTTAAAAATTATGAAGAGTTGGGGTTATTGAGGTACTGCTTATTCCTACCTGAGCCATGGAACTTGCAAAGGATAGTATGCAATTGACAATTAAGAATGTCAGCTTTAGGATACTGATTTTTCTAATGGATAATGGACGTAAAAGAGTTTGTCCATAGCCAATGCATTGGATCCTGGTATTCATTGATATAGGATTTAGGGGTAGCCAATTATCTAAAGCATTGCTTTTTGATGCTTGGCCGGTAAATTCAAGGACTTAAACGAACAGAAGTAGATAATATTATATCATATGTAGAAAAATTACTAAGGTTATTTATAAAGCCAGCAAAGAAGAGTAATAATATTATAAAACAATAACTATTAATTAAAATACATGGTATCCTCCTACGTGATAAATATCGGTCTTAGTACCATTATTAAAACTGTTATATATTAACCCGATACCTTTTGCAAACCATCTTTCTTCTGTATAGAATGGGGTTGTAGGAGCAAGAGTTATAAAATATTCATACCGCATTTTTAAAACATCAGAAGAAGTTACAATTCCACTTGTTGTTGGTGTAATTGCCTTTTCAAATAATGTCATCTTAATAAAAATAGTAAAAGAAGTTCCGCCTTGTGTGCCTGTTATGTTTGGAGAATTCCAGGTAGTACCCTGCGGTACATTATCTTTTAGAAAAATATATTCTACATCTGCAGGATTGCCCGTGCTATCAAATCCAAAAAAGGCTTTTGTATTGAAATTTTCATAATAAAGTCCGCTGGATTTTCTATAATATAATTCGCTTGGGCCAATTGATGGAATACTATCATAAGTAAAAATATTATAAACAGAACCACTAATGGATTTTGTTCCTGATGTAGCGGTGATTTTAAAAGAATCTGTAGGATTATTTATATTCCCCAAATCCCAATAAGAACCTGTAGTTGTAGGAAAATAATCTGTTATTACTGTGCCTGTTGCGAATGGTATAGAAAAATTACATACACTGCTGCCAAAGGTTACCGTAAAATTCTGGCTGCCGGAATTTGTTGGTGTACCCGTACCGTTTAAAATTACATTTTGAACTCCTGTTGCTGTAAAAGTTCCCGTCTTTGAAAAACTAACTCCATTAACGGTATTGGTTGATATGGTATAAGTACCGGGTGTTGTAACCGTAACCTGTACCTGCACTGTGTTTGTAGATGTAAGTGTAACTCCCTGTGTATATGTACCGCTGGGACTAACCGGTGTACATACACCCGAGCTTGCGCCCAATGTACCTATAGCGCTGCCGGCGCCTCCGCCGCCGGTTCCATTGCCAATTAAATTTATTCTTGAAGTAAACTTACCAAGAGTAAGTGGCTTGATTGCACCTGTTGAATCTTCTGATGCACCCGCAAAGATTCCTGTTATATTATTATTGCCTATGGCGGTAATGGTTACGATAAATTCACCTATTAATTGATCAGCCTGGTAAATAGTTTTTGACTGTGTATAATATTGAAAATCGCTTTGGAAAAGAGATGCTTTATAGGTGCCTACAGTAAAACTATCGGTTGCATATAAATGTAAAAGAAAATTCTGCTGACCATCTGCTGATTTACCGATCAGGTTTAAAGTTTTTGTAGTTCCTGTAGTTTCAATATAAGCAGTATCAATATTGCCTGCATATAATTTGGTGCTATCATTAAACTGCCAGGTACCTGCAGATGTTACTATTACCTCTAAACTGTATTCTTTTTGGCAGGAGAAAAATAAAGCAGCCAGTAATACTATAAGCGAATAAATTTTTAGAGTTTTCATTGATACGTTTTTAATAATTCAATTTATGACACCTGTACTTCGTCATTTACAATGGCGCCGGTTTCAACTGTATGATGATTTGTATTGCTTTTTCGCTGCCCGAAAAACCGTTTTTGAAATAATAAAATTGCAATTACCCCACAGGATATTGACGCATCTGCCAAATTAAATATAGGCCTGAAAAATTCAAACTCTTCCCCACCCCATACAGGTACCCACGAAGGAAAATGCGCATTTCTTATTATCGGGAAATACAGCATGTCAACTACTTTACCATGAAAAAAACCTGCATAGCCATAAGCAGGAAAAATTTTAGCAACATTATATATCATCGGGTTACTTTCTTCAAAAATAATTCCATAAAACATGCTGTCTATTAAATTGCCAAGAGCGCCTGCAAAAATCAATGCAGCACAAATTATAAAGCCCGGATGATATTTTTTCTGAACTATTTTCTGTAAATAAAATATACCAAAAATTACAGCCGCCAGCCTGAATAATGTAAGGATCATTTTGCCCCAATCACCACCAAACTTCCATCCGTATGCCATGCCTTCGTTCTCAATAAAATATAACCGGAACCAGTTACCGATAGCAGGATGTGATTCACCGGCATGATAATGTGTTTTTACAAAGATCTTTAAAGCCTGGTCTGCAAGCACTACCAAAAAAATAATCAAAAAAACATTTCTTCCTTTCACATTACGATATTAAGCTGTAAATATAACAAAAATGGTTAATCGTGAATTGTCAATAGTGAATAGGAGTCCGTTTAAAACGTTAATTTTTTGTTGATGAATTAATCATCGCAGTTAACATTTTAAAGCATCTCACTATTTCTTCACCCAATAAGTTTAAAGGAATATTTTTTAAGTAATTAAGTTCATGAGCAATATCAATTGCAGCATCTATTTCAACAACAGAACCTCGTGAAACCTCAAAATATCTTTTTCTTTCAACTTCCGATTTTCCTGAAGCGCCTTCTGCAATATTAAGATGTACAGATAAAGCTGCTCTTCTGATCTGGGATATCATTCCGAATTTTTCATCTGCAGGTAATTGTTTACTTAATTTATAACATTCCAAAACAAATGATTTTGAAACCTTGTATAAATCTAATTTTTGATGATTAAGTTTTAAAAATATATTTAATGATTTAGATGACAAATTTTGATTCACCATTGACGATTGACCATTCACGATTCACTATTGTCATTCTTCAAAATAAATTCTTTTAACTCTTTGCGAAACACCGGTCATTATTTCGTAAGAAATAGTGTTACACCATTTTGCCAATTGCTGTATGGGTAAATGCTCACCAAATACTATTACCTTATCACCTTCTTTACAATTAATGCCGGTAACATCAAGCATTGTCATATCCATACAAACATTTCCAACAACCGGAACCAATTTATTTTGAATAAGCATTTTTCCTACCCCATTACTCAATGCCCGTGGATAGCCATCAGCATAGCCAATACGAACAGTAGCAATAATGGAATCTTTTTCCAAAATTGCATCGCATCCATATCCTACGCTTTCTCCTGCTCTTACATTTTTTACCTGGGCAACAGTTGTTGTAAGTGTGGATACATTTTTTAACTTCTTTTGTATTGCAGCATTGCCATCAATTCCATACAAACCTATTCCCAAACGAACCATATCCATTTGCAGATCGGGATGCCTGCTGATAGCTGAAGTATTGGCAATATGCCTGAGGAAATTATAGCTTACAGCATTTTGAAACTCTTCACAACATTGCAAAAAGATAGCTGCCTGCTTATTGGTAAATTCATCATGGCTTTTATCGTCGCTTGCTGCCAAATGAGAAAAAACCGATTGCACCTTTATTTTATTATTGTTTTTAAAATGCTCTGTAAGAATACTTATATCATTTTGTTCAAATCCCAGCCTGTGCATTCCTGTATCCAGCTTAATATGCACAGGAAAATATTGTATGCCCAATGAATGCAAATATTTTTCAAGAGAAAATAAAATGGAGAAAGAAAATATTTCAGGCTCAAGATTATATTGTAACAATGTATTAAAAGTATTTTCTTCAGGATTCATCACCATTATGGGAAGTGTAATGCCGGCTTTTCTAAGTTCCACACCTTCATCAGCATACGCAACCGACAGGTAATCAACATTATTAAACTGGAGCAGGTTTGCTATCTCATAGCTTCCGCTGCCATAACTAAAAGCCTTTACCATAGCCATTATTTTAACTGACGGCTTTAATAAACTTTGATATTGCTTAAGGTTATGAGCAATTGAATTAAGATTGATTGATAAAATTGTTTGATGAACTTTTTGTTCAAGCAATTGATCTATCTGTTCAAACTCAAAAACCCTTGCCCCTTTTAAAAGAATAGTTTCATCTTTAAAATGCAGCGAATGAAAATGTGTTTTAAATTCATCAACAGAAACAAAAAAATGCTTTTCTGTAAGAAAAGAAAATTGCTGTTGCTGCAAATTTATTTGAGGCCCAATGGCTATTAATCTTTCTATTCTTTTTTGTTTTAAAAGGGATGCCACTTCACCATACAATTCATGTTCTGCCTTACCACTTTGCAAAATATCAGAAAGAATAACAGTTTGTTTTTGATGTTGTTTTTGCTGATGTAAAAAGTCAAGTGCAATTTTTAATGAGTTGATATCTGCGCTATAACTGTCATTGATGATGGAACAATTATTTATACCGTGTTTTAACTCAAGCCGCATTTCCACTGAATGTAATTGCAACATGCGCTCAGCAATAATTTCATTTGCAATTTTCATTTGCAATAACACACACCAGCATGTTATTGCATTTTCTATCGAGGCATCATCTGTAAATGGAATTCTTATCTGAATTTCTTTTTCTCCGACAGGAGTTCCTGGAACAAAATATTTTCCTCTTATGGTTGATAAATTATTTTCCTTTTCAATAGAAACAATTTGCAATGAAGCTAAATTGTTCCTGCTCCATGTAAATAATTGCAACTTCGGGGTTTCTCTTTTTAAAATATTTACTCCCTCATTCAATTCATTATCATCAGCACAAAAAATTAAAGAAGAAGAATGCTCAAACAATTTAAGTTTCTCATTTATTTTTTGCCTTTTATCTTCAAATCCCTCACTATGTGCTTCGCCGATATTGGTAAAAATTCCAATCGTTGGCTGGATCATCTTTTCAATCTTATCCATTTCACCTGGCTGAGAAATACCGGCTTCAAAAATTGCCAGGGTATACTGTTGATCTATCTGCAAAACACTTAATGGCACACCAATCTGTGAGTTATAACTTTTGGGGCTTCGTATTATATTAAAATCTTTTTGCAATAATTGATAAAGCCACTCCTTTACAATTGTTTTACCATTGCTGCCGGTGATCCCTGTCACAGGTAATGTAAATGTGTTGCGATGATGAATTGCTAATAAATGCAAAGCATGCAATACATTCTCAACTAAAATGAAAGTTGCATCAGGGTATGGAGAAAGATCGAATTCTTTATCATCAATTACAAAACTATGTACCTCTTTTTCATACAGGCTTTTAATAAATGCCGACCCCTTTCGATGGCTGCTGTTTACTGCAAAAAAAATTGTGCTCTGCGGAAAAAGGAGTTTACGACTGTCCAATAAAAGATGTGCAGGCTGTGTTTCAGAATTTTGCTGAATAATTTTTCCCTGCCCGTTAGTCAGGCGGGCATTGGTTATTTCAGCAATGCTTTCAATCGTATAGTTAATTGCTACATCCAACTTGTAATATTTTATATCTTCGTATCATCTGATGCATCTTCAGGAATATCAATTTTTTTATGATACATAGAAAAGACTATTGAGCCGACAAGGCAGACAATAATTACACTTAGCGATATCCAAATGGGGATATGAATATCGAAATATTCTATCAGCATTTTAGTGCCAATAAAAATCAATACAATGGCAATGCCCTGCTGCAGGTAATCGAATTTACTTACAGCGCCTCTCAGCAAAAAGAATAAAGACCGTAAGCCGAGCACTGCAAAAATGTTTGAAGTGTATATCACCATTTTATTTTGCGTAATGGCAAACACAGCAGGGATGGAATCAAAAGCAAAAACAATATCAGTTGTGGCAAGTAAGATAATTACCACAAAGAGCATTGTAAAATATTTTTTACCACCTATCTGCTTCGTAAATTTTCCCACGGCATCTTCATGTGTAATAGGTAAAAATTTCTGTAACAGCACATACACTTTATTTTTACCGGGATCAAATTCATCATTCTGCTCAACAAAAAACATTTTAATACCTGTAAAAACCAGGAAGGCGCCGAAGATGTATAATATCCACGAAAAATTGGCCACCAAAGCAATACCGATTGTTATAAAAATTATTCTGAAAACAATTGCTCCCAAAATGCCTAACAGCAATACACGGCCATAGTATTCTTTTTTAATTCCAAAAAAACTAAAAATGAGAATGAATACAAAAATATTATCAATGCTTAGGCTCCACTCCATCAGGTAAGCGCTTATGTATTCCACAGCCGTTATTTTCCCTTCTGTGTACCAAACAAAAATACCAAAAGCCAATGCCAAACCTATCCAGAAAGAGGTTTGATAAAATGCTTTTTTAATGGTTATATTTTTTGATCTTTTACTAAATAATCCTAAGTCAAAAATTATAGCGAGTAACAATACTGTTCCAAAAACCAAATAAGATAATTCTGTAGAATCCATTTAAAAAATATTGCGCAAAGATAAGATGTGTAATGTGCAAACCCGCCTGCCGGCTGTCAGGTTTAAAAATATGCAGATGTGTAAATGAATTTTAAATTTAAACACTGTATTTTCTTCTTCTCCAGAATTGATAGATAAAGCCGAAAACAAAAATTAATAAAACAGGTACTACAATATTTACAATTTGCCACTTAGTTCGTTCGTTCTGAATTTTTTTTGGGTCTAATAATCGTAACGTATAATCCTTTGATTTAGCCTCTATAAGTCCTGAATTATTTATAAGATAATCAAGACAATTCTGTAAAAAATCCCTGTTGGCAAACTGGTACTGGTATTGTGTTCCCATGGTATAGGCATTCACTCCCATTGGCAAAGGCTGCCCCTGCGAAACACCATTTAAAACAATATCTCCATCTGATATCACTATCATTTTATTATCTGTTATAGAAGATGTTTGAAAGGGTGTGCCATAGCGTTCAAGGCTATCCATAATATTTAAAGGCAGACGATTTGCGTAAAGAGATTTGAATTTCCCTTCGAGCAGTACTCCTGCGATAACATCTTTCTTTTTAAATTGTTCATCCTGCGGTGCATTGCGGTTCTCCTCGCCGCTTATTAATGCAGGCGTAGCAATGGTTCTGGCGTTTGAAGATGAACTTAATAAAATTGTTTTAGAAAGATCCTGCGTTTTTACTGTATCCATTGAGTTTACAAACCTGCCGGCAACCAATCCCACATTTTTATTAATTACATGGTTTGATTTTGATTCGAACAGCGGGAAATAATTCCAATGCAGAAACTCAAACTGTTTATTTCCGTTTACATCAAAGGGTAAAAAATCGCATTGAAGATCCATCAGCAGGTCAGGATTTATTCTTACGCCATATTTAAAAAGCAGGTCTTCAAGATTCAAATTTCTGTCATAAGCAATTACCTGGTTTTTTAATTGAAGACTGTCCATTTCTGCATTCAGCCTGTCTAAAAACCAAATTACTTTTCCGCCATGCATTACATACTGATCAATTTTTATTTTTTCATCTTCTGTAAAAGTGAGTGTGGGCTTAACGATCATCAATAATTTAAATGTATCAGGAATTACCGGCTCTTTTGAAATATCTATTGTAAATAGATTATAGTTCTTTTTTAAAACATTCTCAACAAGGTCGTAAACATTATCACCGGTCGGTTCGCCATTACCATAAGAATATGCAACCATTGGTTTGTTGTTTTGCGTAAGCTGTTCTATTGCATTGGCAAATTTGTATTCCATCAATGCTTCGGCGCTGTTTAATTCTTCAGGTGTGATCAACATTTTTGTGCCGGGGTATAAATTTACCGGCAAAACCCTTTCTTTATAATGCACAAGGGCTGCGGGAAAAATAAATTGTGTCTGCTCACCAGCTTTTAACTGCACTTTTAAATTTATCGGCTGTACACCCAATGCAACTAATGTATCAGCATAGGATCTGTTGCTGCCTTCCATTTGTTCATCGGGGGAAATAAATCTGTATTGAATATTATTGCGGTTATATTCTTTAAACTCCTGCAATAATTCATCTGTGGATGTGGCAAGCTTTTTAAACCCCGAAGGAAATTCACCTTTTAAAAATATATCTATCCGAACAACATCATCAAGATTGCCCAAAAGTTTTTTTACGGGAGATGAAATGGTAAATCTTTTTTCATTTGTAAGATCAATACGCTTATGAAATTGTGCAGCAAGAAAATTTACCAGCAGCAAAATAATTATCACCGGTATCCATGACCTCACCCCGACCCCTCTCCAAAAGAGAGGGGCAAGATTTTTTACAGCGAGCAATAAAAAGAAAAATGTAATGCTGAAGAAATAAACAATGTCTCTTGTATCTATAACGCCGCGGCTTATGCTGCGGTAATGAAAATCGATCCCAAGCATTTCAACATAATAATCTGCCTTGCCTTGCAGCATTGGTAATTGGCTTATTGCACTAAATCCAAAATATAAAATGAGGCAGGCAAATGCACTTATTAAAAAAGCGATAACTGCATTACTTGTAAAGCCTGAGCAACATAATCCTATAGCAGAGAACACAGCTGCTAAAAAAATTAAGCCAATGTACGAACCGGCTATACCTCCTGAATCTATACCGCCACCTGCAGACAATGATTTTATAGTAAAAACATAAATTAATGTTGGTAATAGAGAGAAAAGAATTACGGTAAGTATGGCAAAATATTTACCAAGAACGATCTGCCATTTGGTTAAAGGACGGGTTTGTAAAATTTCAAAGGTCCCGGTTCTGAATTCATCAGAAAGAGAACGCATGGTAATTGCCGGAATTAAAAAGAGAAGTATCCATGGCGCCAGTTCAAAAAATTTATCAAGTGTGGCATAACCAAAATCAAAAATGTTACTGTCTTTTAAAACAAATAAGAACAAGCCATTCACCAGTAAAAATAAAACAATGGTAATATATCCTGTCAGGCTGCTGAAAAACTGGTGCAGCTCTTTTTTAGCGATAGAAAACATGCTGCAATTTAGCTTAAGAATAAATAAAAATGGTTTATAATACCTGTACATGCAGCATTTATTGCAGAGAAGTTGTCAATAGTATGGCTGACAAGTTTCAGACACCTCAAACCGCCTCTGCCTACCACAATTAATAATGAATCTTTGAGAAAGAAAATGTATTGCATGTTTTCAGGAAAAGCAATCTCTTTGATTTATAAATAGTTTACCGAAACCAACTGCAAAGCAAACCCCTTTTACAGGGGTTTGTGTATTTTAGTATGGATATTTTAAGATTAAGCATCGTAGTAGAAATCTTAATTATGAAACGATTAAAAATTGCCTGGCATGTATACTGCTACTTTTTTTGCAGTTGCAATTTCTCAAACTAAAAAACCTCCATTACCACCACTTCCGCCTCCGGAAATAAAAATGGAGAAAACCACAGAACCTCAAAAAGTAAAAAGTCCGGAATTAAATTATCCTCCAACACCACCAAAGCCAAAAGAGGATTAAATAAAAACAAAAGCCCTCCGAAAGATCGAAGGGCTTTAATATTTTGTAGCTAATAATTTTACACTGCAAAGCTTTCACCACAACCACAGCTGCGGCTTGCATTGGGATTGCTGAAATAAAAGCCTTTACCATTTAATCCATCACTAAAATCTAACGTAGTATTTACCAGGTATAAAAAACTTTTTAGATCAGTTACCACTTTTATTCCATTATCATCAAACTCCTGGTCCATTGGTTTTTTCTCATTATCAAAATCCATCTTATAACTCAAACCGGAACATCCACCACCAACAACACTTACACGCAAAAAATAATCATTGGCAGGAAGCTTTGCCTCCTCCATTAATTTAGAAACTTTTTGTTTTGCTTTATCGCTTACGTAAATCATTGCTTTGAGCTTTGAGCTATGAGCAGCTAAAAGCTAATTGCTCACAGCTCATGGCTGGTTTTTTAATGTACAACACTTTCTTCAAACCTGATCTTCTCCATACCGTTCTTTATACGGTAATCGTTGATGGCTGATTTAATCGCATCTTCTGCCAATACAGAACAGTGAATTTTTACAGGCGGAAGATTTAGTTCTTCCACAATATCCATATTATCAATCGTAAGTGCCTCATCAACGCTTTTACCTTTAAGCCATTCTGTAGCCAGCGAAGAAGAAGCAATGGCAGAACCGCATCCAAAGGTTTTAAACTTTGCATCGGTGATAACACCTGTCTCTTCATCAACCTGAATTTGAAGACGCATTACGTCTCCGCATTCAGGTGCGCCAACCAGCCCGGTACCAACATTTTTTTGACTCTTATCCAACGTTCCAACATTCTTTGGATTTTGATAGTGGTCAATTACTTTTTCTGAATATGCCATGTTTTTAGTTGCCCCTATCCCCTAAAGGGGGATTAAATCCTTCGGGACTGAAGGGATTTATTTTTTTACAAATTTATATTTAAAGATCTTAGTTTATTGTTGAATAAAGAACTAAATGTACAAGTGAGTGACACAACGATGATGAGTAAAGAATAAATGTTTGTCACCAAAAAATACAAAACACAATCTTCTTATTTATCTTCTCCATTTTCTTCCCCTTCGGGGAGGATAGGTAGGGCTTTTTAATGCGCTGCCCATTCAATTTTATTAAGATCTATTCCTTCTTTATACATCTCCCATAACGGGCTCATTTCTCTCAATCTTAAAACCGTATTACTTACCTGCTCAATTGTATAATCTATTTGCTCATCTGTTGTAAATCTTCCTAATCCAAAACGCAACGAAGAGTGCGCCAGATCATCTCCCAAGCCCAATGCTTTTAAAACATACGAAGGCTCCAGAGAAGCAGATGTACAGGCGGAGCCGGAACTAACTGCAATATTCTTATTAAATCCCATCATCAATCCTTCTCCTTCTACATATTTAAAAGAAATATTTGATACATGCGGAAGTCTGTGCTCACGGCTGCCATTCACATAAGCCTCTTCCAGTTTTAATAATTCGGTCTCCAGCTTATCTCTTAATTTACTGATGCGTTGAGTATCTTTTTCCATATCCAGCATGCACAATTCGCAGGCTTTTCCAAAACCTACAATACCCGGAACATTTAAAGTACCGCTACGCATTGCTCTTTCATGACCGCCGCCATCCATTTGTGCCGTAACTTTTACTCTCGGATTTTTTCTGCGGACATATAAAGCGCCAACGCCTTTTGGTCCGTACATTTTATGAGCGCTGAATGCCATCAGGTCAATACCATCTTTATTTACATTAACAGGAATTTTACCAACCGCCTGTGTGGCATCTGTAAAAAATAAAGCTCCATGCTTTTTAGCAATAGCGCTTATTTCTTTTATAGGTTGTATAGTTCCTATTTCGTTATTGGCATACATGATAGCTACTAAAATTGTTGTTGGTTTTATTGCAGCTTCAAGTTCTTGTAAGTCAATTAATCCTTCCCTGTTTACTTCCAGATAAGTTACTTCACCGCCTAATTTTTCAATATGCTTACATGTATCCAGAACAGCTTTGTGTTCAGTGGTGGCTGTTATAATATGATTACCTTTTGATGCATACATTTCATACACACCTTTTAATGCAAGATTATCACCTTCAGTAGCTCCGGAAGTAAAAATGATCTCTTTAGGATCTGCTCCTATAAGTTTCGCAACCTGCTCACGGGCATAGTCAACAGCCTCTTCAGCTTCCCATCCAAACGGGTGGTTTCTGCTGGCTGCATTACCAAAATGTTCAGTAAAATATGGTATCATAGTCTCCAGCACACGGGGATCCATCGGTGTGGTAGCATTGTTATCTAAATAAACAGGCAACTTCAACATAATTAAAAATTTCTATTACAAATTTATACTAAAACAGTAGGAATAGCTATTATAGAAAGGGTAAAGGATCAGTTTTTACCAAATTCGAAAGAGGTATCTGAACTGGATTATCTGAACTGGGATTTATGGGATTATTGGATTGGTGCGATTAAAAAAATCTTATTAACGTATCTTCATTTTATAATTCACAATCTCATAAATCTCATTCATCCCATAAATCCCAGTTCAGATGAAAGTAGAACATATCGGCATTGCCGTAAAGCATTTATCATCTTCTATTACTTTGTTTGAGAAATTATTAAATACCCCATGCTATAAAACTGAAGCAGTAGAAAGTGAGCTGGTAAATACTGCATTTTTTTTAAAAGATGAAACCAAAATAGAATTGGTTGAAGGTTATTCTCCCGAAAGCGCTATTTATAAATTTATTGAGAAAAAAGGTGAAGGCATTCATCACATTGCTTTTGAAGTTGAGGATATTGAAGCCGAAATAAAGCGCCTGGTTAATGAAGGTTTTATTTTGATAAATGAAACTCCAAAACAAGGTGCAGATAATAAATTAGTTTGCTTTTTACATCCCAAATCAACCAACGGTGTTTTGATAGAGTTGGTTATGGAAAGGAAATAAATTTTAATTACAACAGATGGAAATAAAAAAATCAGACAAAGACATATTTAATGAATGGCATGATGATCCTGCCAATTGGAAATTTGGAATATTCTATTTTAATAAAAAAGATAAACGCCTGCTACCACCAAAAAGAATAAAGGGCTTTGGCTGGACTGTAAATTTTGCAAATCCATACTCGGTCATGTTATTAATTGTAATAATCGTTTTGGGTCTTACAATTGGCTTGCTTATTAAAAAATAATTGTATTTTTTTTACGCCCCATCTCCCACAAACGGGTTACTCTTCTTCTCCACTCCAATCGTAGTCTCCTGCCCATGACCACTGTAAAAAA
>CABDYF010000054.1_pt1 | contig 16933 bp, 14 predicted proteins | sample 3131951 | NCBI WGS metagenome assembly CABDYF01 (sample SAMEA5534337, study PRJEB31848) | metagenome | biome: tundra; feature: field; material: soil | place: USA | collected 2013-05 | depth 0.45 m | reverse complement strand
TCTTCACCAGGTACATAATGATCTATTGGGTGAAACAGAGCTAAAGTTTACCAATGATAACACCCCTTTAGGGGATGGGGGCATTGACGTTCTTTTTCTTTGTGCAGGTCATGGTGCAGCAAAAAAGTTTTTGGAGGAAAATAAGATTGTTGATTCAATTAAAATTATTGATCTATCACATGATTTCCGCTTACGTCAACAATCATCCATCAACGACCGGCAATTTATTTATGGACTGCCTGAACTGAATAGAGATAAAATTAGCAACGCAAAAAATGTAGCCAACCCTGGTTGCTTTGCTACTGCAATTCAATTAGGATTATTGCCATTGGCAAAAGCAGGATTGTTAAAAGATGTTTACACAACAGGCATTACAGGCTCTACGGGTGCTGGGCAAAGTTTAACCCCAACTTCGCAATTTTCATGGCGGGCAAATAATATTCAGGCGTATAAAACATTTACTCATCAGCATTTAAGTGAAGTTCATCAATCACTTCATCAATTACAAAGTGATTTTCCCCTTTCTACCAGTGGAGAGGGATCAGGGGTGAGGTTTGTTCCATGGAGAGGAGATTTTACAAGAGGAATTTTTGTGAGTTCACAAATGCATTGCAATTTGGAATTGCAGGATCTAAATAAATTATATAAAGATTATTACCGGGATCATCCATTCACTTTTTTAAGCAACGACCCAATTTCTTTAAAGCAGGTTGTGAATACAAATAAATGCATTATCCAGTTAGAAAAAGTTGGGAATAAACTGGTAGTACATTCTGCCATTGATAATTTATTAAGGGGTGCCAGCGGGCAAGCTGTCCAGAATATGAACCTTATGTTTGGTTTAGATGAAAGTACAGGATTAAAATTAAAATCTATTGCGTTTTAAAAACTTATTACTGGTAACTGATAACTGATTACAATGACTTTATTCGACGTATATCCAATTAACAATATCAACATCGTAAAAGCGAAAGGCTCCTACGTTTGGGATGATAATGATGTAAAATATTTGGACATGTATGGCGGACATGCGGTTATAAGTGTAGGTCATACAAATCCGCATTGGGTAAATCGTATTGAAGAGCAATTACACAAAATTGCTTTTTATTCTAATTCAATTAAAATCCCATTGCAACAGGAACTTGCTGAAAAGCTTGGAAAAATTTCGGGTAAAGAAGACTATCAATTATTCTTATGTAACTCCGGCGCAGAAGCAAACGAGAATGCATTAAAGCTTGCATCTTTTCATAATGGAAGAAAAAAAATAATTGCTTTCACAAAAGCTTTCCACGGAAGAACTTCTTTGGCTGTTGCAGCAACTGATAATCCAAATATTGTTGCTCCTGTTAATGAAACAGCTAATGTAGTTTTTCTTCCTTTCAATGATGAAAATGCATTAGAAGAATATTTTAAAAATAAGGGTAAAGAAATTTCTTCTGTAATAATTGAAGGCATACAGGGTGTTGGTGGTATTAATGTAGCAAATGAATCTTTCTTACAAAAAATTCGCAATTTATGTGATGAGCATAATGCTGTATTTATTGCTGACAGCGTGCAATGTGGCTATGGCAGAAGCGGTAAATTTTTCTCCCACGATTATGCAAATGTAAACGCTGATATCTACACAATGGCAAAAGGTATGGGCAATGGGTTTCCTGTTGGCGGAATTATTATTGCGCCTCATATCAAGCCAAAACATTTTATGCTGGGCACAACTTTCGGAGGCAACCATCTTGCATGTGCCGCTGCATTGGCAGTTTTAGAAGTTATAGAATCTGAAAATTTAATTAGTAATGCAGAAACAGTTGGTGCTTATCTTATGGATGAATTAAAAAAGATCCCTGAACTGCAAAATGTAAGGGGCAGAGGCTTAATGATCGGCTTTGATGTTCCCGAAGAATTAAAAGATCTTAAAAGAAATTTATTATTTACACATCATATTTTTACAGGTGAAGCAAAACCAAATATTATCCGGTTACTTCCTTCTCTTGCATTAACAATCGAAGATGCAGATCATTTTCTAAAAGCAATTAAAGAAGAAATTAATTCTCTCCAAAATTCTTTAAAAGAAAATTCTAATCTTAAAGACAAAAATCATTTTTCAATCAATAAAAATTCCCCTTTAGGGGTTAAGGGTTTATGAAAAATTTCATCTCTGTGCATGACGTTTCTGATATAAATGCTTTAATAAAAAAAGCATTGAAATATAAAAGCGATCCATTTAAAGATAGAAATCTGGGAAGCAATAAACGAATCGGTTTATTATTTCTTAATCCCAGTATGCGAACAAGATTGAGTACGCAGATCGCTGCAAAAAATCTGGGAATGGAAGCGATTGTTTTTAATATAGGGCAGGAAGGATGGACATTGGAATTTGAAGAGGAAGCAATTATGAGTGGTAATACAGCAGAGCATGTAAAAGATGCGGCGCCTGTGTTGGGAAAGTATTTTGATGTTTTGGGCATTCGCACATTTCCATCTTTAAAAAACCGAAAAGATGATTACAGTGAATTATATATAAAACAATTTATTAAATATGCCGGAATTCCCATCGTTAGTTTAGAGAGCGCAACGCTGCATCCCCTGCAAAGTTTAGCTGATATAATAACAATTAAAGAGCACTTACCAATTCCTCCCCCACCGGGGGAGGCAAGGAGGGGGCTCAAAATTGTTCTAACATGGGCGCCTCATGTAAAGCCTTTACCGCAGTGTGTTGCGAACAGTTTTTCTCAATGGATAAATGCATGGGGCGAAGCTGATTTTGTAATTACACATCCCGAAGAATATGAACTGGATGAAGAGTTTACTAAAGGAGCAACAATCACCCTCAACCAGGATGAAGCTTTAAAAGATGCAGATTTTGTTTATGTAAAAAATTGGAGCACTTATAAAGATTATGGAAAGATCTATTGCAATGATCCCAAATGGATGCTCACCGATAAAAAATTAAAACTTACCAATAATGCAAAGGTGATGCATTGCCTGCCCGTGAGAAGAAATGTTGAACTAAGTGATGAAATTTTAGATGGTAGTCACAGCATCATAACACAACAGGCATCCAACAGGGTGTGGGCTGCACAGGCTGTATTAAGTGAAATTTTACCCCCATCTCCTAAAGGGAAGTAAAGATTTTTTAGATTTAAAAATGAAGAAGTAATAAATGATACAAAAGCAGCTTTTGAAAAAGATCAGGGAAACAATTACAGAGATTCAAAGTTCTTCTCAAAACCTTTTGGATCAAAACATCCCTTTAGGGGGGGAAGGGGGCAAATTATACGTTATAAAGATCGGTGGAAACATCATAGATGATGAAGAAAAACTTTCTTTATTCTTAAAAGATTTTGCTTCAATTAAAGAAAAAAAGATCTTAATACATGGTGGTGGTAAACTTGCTACAAATATTGCACAGCAGCTAAATATTCCTCAGCAAATAATTGATGGACGAAGAATAACTGATGCAGAAACATTAAAAGTGATTACGATGGTGTATGCCGGGTATATAAATAAAAACATTACAGCATCATTACAATCAAATAATTGTAATGCAGTTGGTTTATGTGGCGCAGATGGTAATTTAATCCAGGCACACAAAAGAACTGCGAAAGTCCTCTCCTTTGGAGAGGATTTAGGTGAGGTCATTGATTATGGTTTTGCAGGAGATATTGATAAGGTAAATGTTGAATGGCTAAGCCAATTATTGAACGAAGACTTAACACCGGTTATAGCTCCTGTTACGCATGATAAAAACGGGCAATTACTAAATACCAATGCAGATACAATTGCACAGGAGATCGCAAAAAGTATGGCAAGCAAATATGCAGTTACATTGATTTATTGTTTTGAAAAAAGAGGAGTTTTGCAAAATGCTGATGATGAGCATTCTGTTATTGCAAAAATTAATCCTGCTTCTTATAAAGATTTAAAAGAAAAAAAAATAATTCATTCAGGTATGATACCAAAGCTGGATAATGCTTTTGCAGCATTAGATAGCGGTGTAAAAAAAGTTATTATCGGTAAAGCAGAAGATTTGTTACATCTGATTACGTCTGAAAAAGGAACAGTTATTATCTCATAATTTTTTATAAAAATTTCATGAGTTCAGAAAATAACATCAATCCATTAAACTCTTTAAAAGTCTCCCCTAACGGGGGAGATTTAGAGGGGGCTATTGATCTTCTAAAAAAATTAATTGCTATACCATCTTTTAGTAAAGAGGAAGATAAAACTGCTTCTCTCATTGATCAATTTCTGCAATCAAAAAATGTATCAACGGAAAGATTTCTAAATAATGTTTGGGCAAAAAATAAATATTTTGACAAGGCAAAACCAACCATTTTTCTCAATTCTCATCACGATACAGTAAAGCCCAACAAGGGTTACACATTAGATCCTTTTTCTCCCATTGAAAAAGAAAATAAACTTTTTGGTTTAGGAAGCAATGACGCAGGTGGCGCATTGGTTTCTTTAATTGCAACATTTCTTTATTATTATGATAGAGAAGATTTAATATCCAATCTTATTTTAGCAGCTACAGCAGAAGAAGAGATATCCGGGAAAAACGGAATTGAAATCTTATTGCAGCAAAATGATTTTCTTAGTGCATTGGGCTGTTCAAACTCCATTATAGGCATGGCAACTTGCGGTATTGTGGGCGAACCAACGCAAATGCAAATGGCTGTTGCAGAAAGAGGTTTATTGGTTATTGATTGTATTGCAGAAGGAAAGGCAGGACATGCTGCAAGAGAAGAAGGTGACAATGCGATTTATAAAGCCATAAAAGATATTGAATGGTTTCAATCTTACCGGTTCCCGAAAAGATCTGAGTTATTGGGTCCGGTAAAAATGAGTGTGACCTCTATTGAAACAGACAATAAAGCACATAACATAATACCCTCACAATGCAACTTTGTAGTAGATATCCGGGTAAATGAATTGTACACTTTTGAAGAAGTTATAAATGTTATTCAGCAAAATGTAAATTGTAAAATACAACCAAGAAGCACAAGACTTCGTTCCACTTCTATTGCATTGGATCATCCGTTAGTTAAGGCTGGCTTATCTTTGAGAAGAAATTATTATGGCTCGCCAACTACCTCTGATAAAGCTTTAATGCCCTTTCCAACATTAAAGATCGGACCCGGAGATTCAGCCCGCAGTCATATTGCCGATGAATTTATTTATCTTGACGAGATTAAAGAAGGAATAGAAATTTACATTCAGTTATTACAACAAATTTTATAGATCAATGAAATTATGGCAAAAAGATAAAAATGTTTCATCAGCAGTAGAAAAATTCACAGTTGGCAAAGACAAAGAGCTTGATCTTTATCTTGCCCCTTTTGATGTGTTGGGTTCTCTTGCTCATATAAAGATGTTACAGTCTGTCGGTTTATTATCTAAGGATGAATTAGGAACATTAGAATCTGAATTAAAAGATATCTATAAAAAAATACATTCAGGAAATTTTAAACTTGATGAAGGTGTAGAGGATATTCACTCACAAATAGAATTGTTACTTACAAAAAAGCTGGGTGATGTTGGCAAAAAAATTCATAGTGCCCGCTCCAGAAATGACCAGGTGCTGGTTGATCTTAAACTCTTTTTAAGAAGTGAAATTGAGAAGCTTGTAATCAGTACAAAAGATTTTTTTGATCTGCTGATTGAGCAAAGTGAAAAATATAAAGATGATCTTTTGCCAGGCTACACTCATCTTCAATTAGCCATGCCTTCATCTTTTGGTTTATGGTTTGGCGCTTATGCAGAAAGTTTGGTTGATGATCTTATTACACTTCAGGCTGCTTATCAAATTGTAAATAAAAATCCGCTTGGCTCTGCAGCCGGCTATGGTTCTTCGTTTCCAATTAACAGGAAAATGACAACCGAATTATTAGGATTCGATGATCTTAATTACAATGTTGTGTATGCACAAATGGGCAGAGGTAAGTCTGAAAGGATTGTTGCCTCATCTTTGGCAAATATTGCTGCAACGCTTTCTAAATTAAGCATGGATGCCTGTCTTTTTCTTAACCAGAATTTTGATTTTATTTCTTTCCCTGAAGAATTAACTACCGGCAGCAGCATTATGCCGCATAAAAAAAATCCTGATGTTTTTGAGCTTATCCGTTCTCATTGCAATCGCATACAGGCATTGCCGAATGAAATAATGTTGATGACAACAAATCTTCCTTCGGGTTATCACCGGGATCTGCAATTGCTTAAAGAACACCTTATTCCTGCTTTTCAGGATATGCAGAATTGTTTGAAAATGGCAGGTCTGATGATATCAAACATTCAGGTCAAAGAAAATTTATTGCAAGATGAAAAATATAAATACATTTTTAGTGTAGAAGAAGTAAATAAATTAGTTTCAGAGGGAATGTCTTTCAGAGATGCATATAAAAAAATTGGTGCTGATATTGAAAATGGAAGCTTCAAATATGAAACAAAAGTTGCTCATACACACGAAGGCTCAATTGGTAATCTGCAGAATGATCAGATAAAAAAAATGATGAATACTGTGTTGCAACAATTTAATTTTGAAAAAGTTAACAACGCATTGGAGCAATTAATATCTTAAATTGCCGCCTCAAATTTATTGCCCATCATGGCAGAAGCAAATAAAAAACGGATTGCGCTTTTTGGTTCTACCGGTTCCATCGGTACGCAGGCTTTGCAGGTTATTGAAGCCAATTCTGAACTATTTGAAGTAGAAATTCTTACCGCACAAAATAATGATGCCTTATTAATTGAACAGGCTTTAAAGTTTCGTCCTAATGCGGTTGTTATTGGTGATGAAAAAAAATATGAGGCTGTAAAGACTGCCTTAGTATCTACAGATATAAAAGTATTTGCAGGTGAAAATGCCCTCGAAGAAGTTGCAGATTTTGATACGTATGATATGATGCTGGCAGGCATTGTTGGCTTTGCCGGATTGAAGCCAACATTAAAAGCAGTAGAAAAGGGAAAAGCAATTGCTCTTGCCAATAAAGAAACGCTTGTAGTTGCAGGAGATATCGTAATGCAAAAAGCATTAGAGAACAGGGTTCCTATAATTCCTGTAGATAGCGAACATTCTGCAGTATTTCAATGTCTTGTAGGTGAAACAAGAAATAAGATTGAGAAGATAATACTTACTGCAAGTGGTGGCCCTTTTTTTGGTAAAAAACCAAATTTTTTGGTGAATGTAAAACGGGATCATGCACTTCAGCATCCAAACTGGAAGATGGGCGCTAAGATAAGCATAGACTCTGCAACCCTTATGAATAAAGGGCTTGAGATGATTGAAGCAAAGTGGCTTTTTAATTTAAAGCCGCAGCAGATACAGGTTGTGATCCATCAGCAAAGTATAATTCACAGCATGGTGCAGTTTGAAGATGGAAGCATGAAAGCACAAATGGGTTTGCCTGATATGAAGCTTCCCATTCAGTATGCATTTACTTTTCCTCAACGGGTTTATAGCGAATCGCCACGTCTTGAATTTAAAAGATTGAATGTGTTGAACTTTGAAGAGCCCGATGTAAAAACGTTTCGTAATCTTACCCTTGCAACTGAAGCTTTATTTACAGGAGGTAATCTTCCATGCGTTTTAAATGCTGCAAACGAAATCGCTGTCTGGGCTTTTTTGCACAACCGCATCGGATTTCTTGATATCACTGCTGTTGTTGAGCAAACCATGAAGCATGTTGCATTTATAAAAAAGCCAAATCTTGAAGAATATTTTGAAAGCGACGGTGAGGCTCGTAATTTTGCGGCTTCTTTAATAAAAATTTAAAAAGCCCCCTATCCCCCGAAAGGGGAAAATCAGGAGATTATAAAGAAAATTAATATCGAAAGTAATGTTGGTTAATACTGTAAAGTTGATACGGGAAGATATGAAGCTGATTAATAGATGCAGTACCGCTCCCTCTCTATCGGAGAGGGAGAAGGAGGGTGAGGCTGTAATAATAATTATGGTATCAGCATTTGTTTTTCATAGTCCCGCAATTGCGGGATGTCACTCACTTGTACCGCATACCTATAGGCAACTAAAATTATAATAACATCGTACATTAAAATAATTATCTAACAATTTAAAAAAACAATAAGCCCCTTTAGGGGTTTGGGGTATGACAACATTAGCAATCAATTGGTCTCAGGTAGGTTTACAGGCATGCTATTTACTTTTTTCTCTATCTATACTCGTTATTCTTCACGAATTCGGGCATTATATAACAGCAAAATGGTTCAAGTGCAGAGTAGAAAAATTCTATCTTTTCTTTGATCCATGGTTCTCGCTTTTTAAAAAGAAGATTGGCGAAACAGAATATGGAATTGGCTGGCTCCCTTTGGGCGGGTATGTAAAAATATCGGGAATGGTGGATGAGAGCATGGATAAAGAACAATTGAAACAGCCACCACAGCCATGGGAGTTTCGCAGTAAGCCTGCATGGCAAAGATTAATAATAATGCTGGCTGGTATTACCATGAATGTATTGCTTGCATTTTTTATTTATGCCATGATATTATTTACATGGGGTGAAAAAAAATTACCGATTGCCAATGCGCATAATGGTATTTGGGTAACTGATAGTTTAATGTTCGATATGGGCTTAAAGAACGGCGATAAAATTATTGCTGTAAATGATGATTCAATAAAATATTTTGATGATATTCCTTTGAAGATTTTAATTGGCGGTACTAAGGTTCTAGTTGAAAGAGATGGGGAAAAAGTAAATATTGATTTACCTAATAACATGATTGAACAACTGGTCAAAAAAAAGGGAAAGAGGGATGTGCTATTTCTTCCCAGGATACCAATAATCATTGGTGGTTTTGATGATAAAGATACCTCACATGCAAAAAAAGCCGGCTTAAGAGAATTTGATAAAATTGTTGCGGTAGATTCAACTACTGTTGGTTTTTTTGATGAGATGGCACCCCTTTTAAGCAACAAAAAGGGTGATACAGTTTCCATTTCTTTTATAAGAAATATGCAGCCAATGCAAACAAAAGTTCTGGTAGATACAAATGGAAAGATTGGATTTGCAATTTTAAATGAAGATCAGTTTGATAGTATAGGAATACTGACGCATGAAGTAAAAAAGTATGGATTTTTAGCCGCTTTTCCTGCTGGAGTAAAAAAAGCCGGCGAAAAATTAGATAATTATATTCAACAGTTTAAGTTGATTATAAACCCCAAAACGGGCGCTTACAAAGCGTTAGGAGGGTTTAAGGCTATGGCTTCTGTATTTCCCAAGAATGGTTGGGATTGGCAAGCTTTCTGGAATATAACAGCATTTTTTTCTATAGCACTGGCATTCATGAATATATTACCTATCCCTGCATTGGATGGTGGACATGTTTTATTCACTTTAATTGAAATGATAACAGGTCGTAAACCAAGCGAGAAGTTTTTAGAGTATGCACAAATTGCAGGAATGGTACTTTTATTTGGACTGTTAATTTTTGCAAATGGCAACGATTGGTTTGGATGGGGAAGAGGACATTAATTAGTAAATAAAGTAATCAGTAATAAGTGATAAGTACAGAGAGAAATGTATCGTTAAACTTATCACTGATCACTTATAACTTTTTACCTTTGTAAAAACGGGGCTGACCGGTTTTGACAGCATAGTTCTTTGTAAGTGTAAGCATGTAGTGCGTTGCGTAGTCAGCACTTAAATCTTAATACGAAAACTTTAAATGGCAATACTCAGTATGCCATGGCTGCCTAATTATTAATTAGCAACCATTAGGGCCGTGTGGCAGGCTTGCCTGTTGCCACGCTGCACCGCCGACTCAAACAAAAAACGGGCTGCTGCAACCAAAGGCTGTGCTGGTTGCTTAAGAACATTCAGCTAAGGAAATAGTCGGTTAGTTTTGCTCCTGCTGTTTCCCGACAAACAATGCAAAAATAAACATGTAGAAAGCTTATGGCGAATATGTTTGGACCAGGGTTCGACTCCCTGCAGCTCCACTTTTAATCATTTCAGAAATTTTTCTAAAGTCTATAAATAATTTTTATAGACTTTTTTTATTGGTTTTACGTAATTCTGCAAGAGAATAAAAAGTTTTTTTCCAGTAAATACCACCATTCCCAATTGTGATTATTGCTGATCTGATGAAAATATAGATTATTATAATACCTCCATAAATACTCATAAATCCATACCACCATTTTCCGTTTGAACCAGGCATTTTCCAATAAAGAATTACCTGAACTAAAAGCATACAAAAGATCATATTCCTTTCTAAAGAATTTCCAAAAATTAAAATTAGGGGAATGGGAAGCACCAAAAACAGAAGTGTTCCTAAAACACCACCTATAACTTTCAAAACGTTATAGTCAAAACCTGAGAAAGCATTTTTCATTAAACCATTAATAAATTCTTTCACATTGATATACCACTCAAGTTGTAATTCACCTTGTCCGTAAAGAATATCTGCTTTACCACCTGCTGTCTTAATGTAAGCTGCAAGTTTCAAGTCATCATCGGGTCTCATTGCTATAGCCTTATGTGTTCCTGCACGTTCATAAGCTTTTCTTTTTACCAAATTAAAAGCGCCAACACCCATTGATGCTTTTGAGTTTTTAATTTTTGCTGCCCATGGTCTTTGCAACGCCATCAGCATAATTACAAATGTTGAAAGAACACTTTTCAGAATTGGTGAGGGGGAAATAATTTCGGGTAATACAGTCAGGTGATCAAGATCTTTACTTAAGCAAAAACTCATTGCTTTTGTTAAAACATCTTTTTTGAATAAAACATCAGCGTCGGTGAAAAGCATATAATCCTCATCAGAAAAATTGTAACCTGTATATAATGCATGATTTTTACCTAACCAACCCGTGGGAAGTGTTTCAATATTTATGATCGTTAGTTTTTCAAACGTAGCCTGCAATTCCTTAAGTATTTTTCCAGTATTATCAGTTGACCTATCGTTAACAACTAATACTTTATAATTACTGTAATCAAGATTGCAAACACTGATCAATGCTTCTCTCAATGCATATTCTTCATTTCTTACTGCAATAATTATAATTACTGAAGGAGTCGGCTTATTTACAGTATTTTGAATGGATGATAGATAATTTATTTTATGTCCGTTAACAATTAAATAAAGAGAAAGAAATACCCAATATAAAAGCGCAAGAATTGAATATATTTCTAACAGCATAATTTATTTTTCATTTTGTAAAAATTAATAAGTGGTAAATGCGGCACAGATTGTAATGAAACAGATGAAGCCAAGAAGGATCAGGAATGTTTTTTTCATGAATGATGATTAAAGATGCAAAGGTACTTAGCTCTCGAAAAGAGTCCTTCGGACAGGATAAACTCCGCAATGATCCCGATAGCTATCGGGATGAAAAAATTAAAATAAAACTAAAAAATATTCTTATAAATTATCCCATTCTTCATTACCAGTTTTACATTTCTAATGTCATGAATATTTTTAGATGGATCTCCCTGCACAACTAAAATATCTGCAAATAAGCCTGGGCTTATTCTCCCCACTGTTTTATTTATTTTAAACACATCAGCATTTACAGAAGTTGCGGAACGAAGCACATCAATGGGCTGCATGCCATACTCAACCATCATTTCCATTTCACGTGCATTATCACCATGAGCAAAAACGCCAACATCACCGCCCATGCAAATAGTTACACCGGCATGCAATGCATCAGAAAAACTTTTTCGTTTCGCTTTGATCGTCTCCGGCTCAGGCGTTCCTTTTTTCCAGCCACGGTATTGTGCAATGGCATCTCCTGCAGCAAGAGTAGGGCATAAGGCAATATTTTTTTCTTTCATCAATTTAAAAATTTCCGGTGTGCCATCATCACCATGCTCAATGGTAGTAATGCCTGCAATAATTGCTCTTCTCATTCCTTCTATTGTAGATGCATGAGCTACAACCATTCTGCCACTGGATGACGCAACCTCTACCACCTTTTTTAATTCCTCAATTGTAAAAGTTGGAGCTGCTTCACGATTTAATCCCCACCTGTAATCTGCATACACTTTTATTACATCTGCACCCTTTCCAATTTGCGTTCGTACTTCTTTTATTAGTGCATCCATACCATCTGCTTCCGCTGCTCCCTTAGGCGCATCAATATCATAACTTAATTCTTTTGGTCCATAGCTGCCTGTGGCAACAATAGCCCTTGTTGCAACCAGCATTCGCGGGCCGGGAATTATTCCTTTTTCAATTGCTTGCTTTAATCCTACATCATCATACCCTGCACCTTCTGTACCCAGATCACGAACTGTTGTAAAGCCTGCAAGCAATGTATTTTTTGCATGTACAGTTGCTCTTGCAACTCTTTCTGCTCTTGATTCTTTGAGCACCTGGTCATTCCATGGTGTTTCATTGTAAGGGTGTAAAAATAAGTGACTGTGTCCTTCAATCAATCCTGGCAGCAGTGTACAACCTTTCAACTCAATTATTTTAGTACCAGCATCTACTTTAGTAATAACACCTACTTTTTCAATCAGATTATTTTTGATCAATACCTGCCATCCTTCATGCATTTTTTCTCCGTCAAAAACACGGTCAGGTTTTAAAAGTATGCTGCTATCATTTGTTTGCGAAAATGCAGCTTGAGAGTAGAACAAGAATAAAATAAAAAATATGACTTTGTTACGAAACATACAGATCAAACTTAGTAAAATAAATTTGTATGTTTTATAATGGCAGGAAAATTGATTTCTATTATAGGAATCAAAGTTTAATGAAAAAGATATTTTTCTTTACCGTGTTTGGGATAGCGCTTATTTCATGTCATACATCAAAAACATCATCCGGTAATACTGTAATTGAAAAAAATAATGCCACATATCTGAATGGAACCTGGCAATTGCAAATGCTTTTTGCATCTGATAATAATTGGACAAAGGCTCCTTTCATAAATATTAATTTAAAAGACAAAACGTTTTCAGGAAATAGCAGCTGTAATACGATTAGCGGAAAATTTACTATTGACGAAAATTACCTGGGATTTGATAGAAATATAATCTCAACAAAAATGGCTTGTTCAGGTAATTATGAGAAATCTTTTCTATCTGTTCTTTTAAAGATAAATAAATACACCATCAATAAAGATGAGTTGGAGTTAGGGCAGGGAGAAATTGTATTAATGAAATTTAAGAGAAACTAACTTTAGATTATGCTGCCATCCATGGCCTGCTCAATTATCTCGTCCATATCAATACCGGAATGGCTTTCGTCATAAATACATTCACCATTTTTTATTACCAGTATTTGGGGAGACTCGTGGTAAACCTTAAAATCTTCAGCAATTTTATTAGAGAGCAGTCTGTATTGTAAGAGATCAAGAAAATAAAAATCCATCTCATCAGGCTGTGTGCTTCTTTCAAGCCTGTTCTTAGCCATGCTGCTTATAGAACAACGGGTGCTGTGTTTAAAAATAATTTGCGGCTTTGTGTTTGAGTTTACTTTTATTTGATGAAGCTGTTCTTCTTTGGTTAGGTTAATCCAATTCATGTATATAAGAAATCTTTAGTGAATAATATTCCCGGTCATTGGGCATCCGGTACGGCTTCTTCTGCTGCTGCTGCATGATGTGAACATTGCGGCAAGAAAAGATACTATTAAAAGAACAAAGATTAATTTTTTCATAGTTATTTTATTAAGTTGAACTATTTTGCATCTTCGTTGACGCAAAGGTATAGCATCCCATTCAGGGGAATAAACTTTAAAACGCTAATTATATCAATCTATTGTTAAAACTCATAAGAAACTTTAAAATCCTTTAAATTCCCGGTTCATGCATGTTCATTTTATAGCTATCGGCGGCAGCGTAATGCACCAGTTGGCAATTGCTTTAAAACGAAAGGGTTATTTTGTATCTGGCAGTGATGATGAAATATTTGAACCTGCAAAATCTAATCTTGAAAAGGAAAATATTTTGCCTTCAGAAACAGGGTGGTTCCCTGAAAAAATTACTAAAAATATAGATGCTGTCATTCTTGGTATGCATGCTAAAGATGATAATTCTGAATTGCAAAAAGCTAAGGAGTTAGGTTTAAAAATCTATTCTTTTCCTGAATATATTTACCAGGGAAGTAAAGATAAAATCAGGGTGGCTGTTGGTGGAAGTCATGGTAAAACCAGCACTACAGCCATGATAATGCATGTGCTTAAAAATGCCGAAAAAAAATTTGATTACCTGGTTGGTGCAAGGCTGCACGGTTTTGAACAAAGTGTAAATATTACAGATGCGCCAATTATTATTTGCGAGGCGGATGAGTATCCTGCCAGTGTAATTGAAAAGCGTCCAAAGTTTCATTTTTTATTTCCGCATATTGCAGTTATCACCGGTATTGCATGGGACCATATTAATGTATTCCCTACGTTTGATTTTTATTTGGAGCAATTCAAAATATTTATTAATAAGATAGAAGCAAATGGTGTTTTGATCTATAATGAATCAGATGAAATATTAAAAAAGCTGGTAGGTGAGAATAAACGATCTGATATCCGGTATGAGCCATATAGGTTACCCACTTATTTTATTGAAGATGGAAAAACAGAAGTAATAATTGAAGGAGAAAAGTCTGCGCCATTAAAAGTATTTGGCAATCACAATCTTTTGAATTTGCATGCGGCTTATTTGGTGTGCAGGGAATTAGGTGTAGGAGCTCAGGTGTTTATAAAAGCTATTGCAGATTTTGCAGGCGCCGCAAAAAGATTAGAGCTGTTATCTAAAAAAAATAGCTGTAATATTTACCGCGATTTTGCGCATGCGCCAAGTAAAGTAAAAGCTACAATAGAAGCAGTTAAACAGCAATTTCCGGAAAGAAAATTAATTGCTGTTTTGGAATTGCATACCTACAGCAGCCTTAATGAAAATTTTATGAAAGAGTATAACGGTGCAATGAATGATGCAGATGAAGCAGTTGTATTTTATAGCAGTCATGCATTGGAATTAAAAAGAATGCCCGAACTGCCAAAAGAAAAAGTAAAACAAGGTTTTGCAAAAGATAATTTACTGGTTATAAACAAAAAAGAAGATCTTGAGCAATTCCTCCAAAAGGAGGATTATTCTAATTCAAATTTGCTGCTGATGAGCAGCGGAAATTATGACGGGTTGGATATTCTAAAACAAGTCATTGGTAAATAATCAATAAGTCATTAAGAGGGGAAAAATAATTTTTAAATGAATATAATGACTCAATGACGGTTGACTTAATGACATAAAAAAAATCAAACAAATAAAAATGCCCTTACAATTAAAACGTCCTTTAGCCTTTATTGATCTTGAAACAACTGGTGTTAATCTTGCCTGCGACAGAATTATTGAAATCGCAATTGTGAAGATTTTACCTGATGGTACAAAGCAGGTAAAGCATAAAATTTTAAATCCTCAAATACCCATTCCGAAAGGTTCTTCGGATGTGCATGGTTTTACAGATGAAATGGTGAAAAATTCTCCAACATTTAAGGAGGTGGCTAATGAATTAAAGCAATTTATTGATAATGCCGATCTTTCAGGATATAATTCAAACCGGTTTGATATACCCCTTTTAATGGAAGAATTTTTAAGATCAGGAATTCAAATTGATATGAGCAACAGGAGAATGGTGGATGTACAAAATGTTTTTCATATGATGGAACGGAGAACATTAGCTGCGGCTTATCAATTTTACTGCAATAAAGAATTATGTGATGCTCACAGCGCAGAGGCAGACGCTACGGCAACCTGGGAAATATTAGAAGCACAAACTATACGGTATCAAAACCTGGGAAATACATTAGACTCCATCCTGAAATTTACCGGGGAGGAAAAATTTGTTGATTTTGCACGAAGAATGATAATGGATAATGATGTAGAAGTGTTTAATTTTGGAAAACACAAAGGACGACCTGTAGCTGAAGTTTTAAAAGCCGAGCCTCAATATTATGACTGGATGATGAAAGGAGATTTCCCATTGCATACCAAACAGAAACTCACCGAAATACTTAACCGCACCCTGTTAAAGAAACAATAGTTGCTTTTTGCTGTTAGTTATTAGCTAAACTGTTTTCTAATAATAGTCGTAAATTTATTTTAATTAATCTCTTAGTTGGAAAAACTTCTCATCATACCTACATACAATGAAAAAGAAAATATTGCCAATATTTTACAGGCAGTATTTGCTTTGAAGCAAAATTTTCATGTTCTTATTATTGATGATGGATCACCGGATGGAACTGCCAACATAGTAAAATCTTTATTCGCAAAATATCCGGGACAATTGTTTTTAGAAGAAAGAATTGGTAAGCTTGGTTTGGGTACAGCATACATTCATGGGTTTCATTGGGCATTAGATAAAGGGTATCGTTTTATTTTTGAAATGGATGCCGATTTTTCCCATAGTCCCCATGATCTTGACAAACTTTACCAGGCATGTAAAACTGGCAATGCAGATGTAGCCATCGGGTCAAGGTATGTAAAGAATGGACGAATTGAAAACTGGCCATGGTCAAGAGTTAGTATTTCCAAGGGCGGCGCTCTGTATACAAGAATGATAACATGGATACCGGTTAAAGATCCTACTGCAGGTTTTGTTTGTTATAAAAGAGAAGTGCTTGAGGCAATTAATCTTGATGAAATAACTCTTGTTGGTTATGCATTTCAAATAGAAATGAAATTTGTTGCCTGGAAGCTTGGCTTTAAAATAAAAGAAGTGCCAATTACTTTTGTTGACAGGCAATTCGGTGCATCAAAAATGAATAAGGGTATTGTGAAGGAAGGTGTGCTTGGTGTGCTTAAATTAAAGTGGATGAGCATGTTTAAAAATTATCGTAACCGTGTAAAAAGTATTTCAGAAATATCTCCTTCTTTTCAAAATGAAATATTGGTAGAAGGAAAATGATTCTTCTTTTATTTTTTAAACGCGGGATGAAACCTTTGCAAAGTATCCCGTAAATATTCCCTGTCAAG
>CABDYF010000050.1_pt1:10000-17111 | contig 17111 bp, 9 predicted proteins | sample 3131951 | NCBI WGS metagenome assembly CABDYF01 (sample SAMEA5534337, study PRJEB31848) | metagenome | biome: tundra; feature: field; material: soil | place: USA | collected 2013-05 | depth 0.45 m | reverse complement strand
CATTAGCAAAATATTTTTGCGCAACTTCTTATTGCTTGTAAGTTATTTTATAAATAAATCCCTTTGCGTCATCCGTTACATACAGGGATCCGTCGGGACCTTGCGCCAAACCGCATGGACGGTGTTCTGCACGACCGGAGGCAGTTCTTTCAGGCGAACCTGAAAAATTATCTGCAAATACTTCCCAATTCCCGGAAGGCTTTCCATCTTTAAAGGGTTGAAAAACCACAAAATAACCTGCCTGTGGTTCAGGAGCCCTGTTCCAGGAACCATGAAAAGCTATAAAGGCGCCGTTTTTATATTTTTGAGGAAACTGGCTGCCTGTATAAAAAAGCAATCCGTTGGGTGCCATGTGAGCAGGATAAGCTGCAACAGGGTCAAGGTATCCATTGCCTGCTTCTTTTTTTCCATCGCCACCATATTCGGGCGACAATATTTTTTTATGTTGTAATAAATCGTAGTACAGGTAAGGCCACCCTGCATTGTCGCCTTTTTTTAATGCATACATACATTCTGCAGGGTTAAGCGCTGATTGCTGTACAGTGTATAAATCCGGAAAAATATCATAAAGCTGGTCACGGCCATGCTGCATTACAAAAAGCTGGTTGTTCTGCTGGTTCCAATCAAGGCCTACAACATTTCTTAACCCGGTAGCATATCTTACACCCTCACCATAAGATTGGTTTAGCTTGCCTGCTTTAAACATCCATATACCACCTGCAGAATCTAATAACGGGCAACCTTTTATTCCCATAGAACCTTTCTGGCGGTCTTTTTCCTGGCAGGAGTTTAAATAGGCGCCTATATTTACATAAAGGTTACCTTCATTATCCAGCACCAGCGATTTTGTTTGATGCTGCCAGCGGCTGATGAGACCCGTTACAATTTTTTCGGGTGCGTCAGGGTTAATCACTTCGTTATTGCCATTAAGTTTATAGCGAAAAACTTCCTCATTGGAAGAACTATACAGGTAGCCATCTTTAATATAAATGCCCGTACCGCCATAATTACCAAAGCCATTTTTTACAACAGCTTTACCATTACTTTCCTGCAAAAAAAGGGTTCCTTTGTTGTTAACCGGTTTTGCCAGCCTTACATAAATACCACCCTGTGGTGTTACTACAATGTGCCTGGTATTGCCAAGGTTTTGTGCTAATATAACCGCTTTAAAATTTGCAGGAAGTTTTAACCCTGCAGTTTCATTTGCTGCATTTTTTGCAGTTCTTACAATGGTTTGTGCACCTGATAAAGCAGGTAAAGAAAAAGCTGCGACAACTATTAAACTTGCGTAAAAAAAGAAATTTTTCATCCTGGTAATTTTTATGATTTATGAATGTATAAAGATAGATTACAAAATACTATCAACCGACTCAAATTAAAAATGTAATTTTTATCGTCTGAAAGTATTGGTTTTACTGTATTGTATATTTATTTTAAAAGTAGACCCATTCATATGAGTGTTCGCTTGCGCCAAATAAGGGGGCACACCTGACTGGAGCATTCAAAAAATATTTTTATACAATACAACCTTTATTGCAATAACAGTAATTATTGCAGGCACTTTACTTGGCTTAGGCATCTGTTTTTTACAGGAGAAAACAGGTTTTATAAAACTGAATGAAGAAGCCTGCTACATGAACGTAGCCCATGCAGATGTTGTATGGTGGCAGGTTGTAGCGGTGGATGCAGTAACATTAATTGTATGCTTTGTTTTGCTTATTATACCAACAATATTGGTAAAGAAAATAAACACGGTTAAGGCGATTGAGTTTAGATGATTTAGAATAAATAAGTTCTGCTTCTGTGCCTGAGTTACAAACTCAAAACAGACAAGGGGATAAAAATTTAAACAATTATTTTTGAACTCTCATACCAACATTCTAAAAAAATTTTGGTAATGCAGGGATTGTCGGCTATTTTAGTGTTATATGTGATGCTGAAACATCGCTATTACATTCAATTTTTCTAACAAAAAAACAACTTACTTATGAGACAACTAATTTTTTTTGCAATCACAACTGCAATACTATCATCTTGTTCTTCTTCAACAAAAATTATTAAGTTTCCGAAAAGATCTAACGAAGTTTTTGCAAATAATAATCTGAAAGAATTTCTCAGAACAAATAAAAGTCCAAACATCGTGTTAAGAGTTCCTAATTCTAATGACAAAGCAACAAGTAATACTAGTGCTAGCAAAGACAATAATATTTTATATAATGCTATTGAAAAGGAATTATTACGACAAGGTTTTAGTGTTAGAGATAGAGGTCTGTTTAACGAAATTATTAATAAATCAGGTTCTACGGATTATTCAAAAATTAAAGATCTTACAAACACTGACTTAATTTTAGAGGTTGTAAACATTGATCCTGCAGTAGTATATTCAACAAACAAGGTTACACTCGTTGGTAAGAAAAAGGAAACAGAACAAATTGGAAACATTGATTATAAACGATATGGAGCATCAGTAGAATTTCGTTTAATAATGGTTAAGAACAATGAAATTGCAGGGTCATATAAATACAACTATCAACCTTGTCCTGACGGATGTGAATTAGGCAGTTTTAGTTTTAAAGGAAAGCGTAACAATATAGAAGTTGAACTAAGAGAAACTGTATCAGTAAACACACTTGAGGAATTTATAAAATTGTGTACCCAGGATTTGATAACATCTTTTAGGTCTTAATCAAATACAATCTTTATCGTTTGACAGGGAAGCACGAACACACAACAAAAGTATTGCTGCAGGTGGGGCGGGACTTTGAAGCAATCAGCTACAAATCAATATCAGCAATAGTTTGGGCATGATGTTAATAATTTAGCTTTTAGTTGTTATCTTCATCAAAATATTTTCAATCAGTCCCGAAGTTTCGGGATTCCGGGCAGGACAAACTATGAATTCCCTGCCTTCGCAAATGCAGAACCGTTAGCAGCAAAGCATAAAACATGACCACATAGCAACAATTTAAATAATTGAATCTATGGAGACACAGAAAAATAAATTATCAATCGGACAAATAATTTTTACAATACTTTATCTCTTCTTGTGGCCGACACTGTTCCTATTTATTTCAGGTGACTGGTTTTGGATAGAAGGCTGGATTTTTAGTATTTGGTTTATTGTACTATGTTTTACAACTATTATCTATTTGTATCGTAAAGACCCCGAATTACTTGCGGAAAGGTATAGAAAACCTGGAACTGCCAACCAGAAAGCGTGGGATAAGTATGTTGTCTCCGGCCTTCTAATAGGATTTATCGCTTGGATAGTCATTATGCCTTTAGATGCAAAGAGATATGGATGGACTACATACTTCCCTTTATGGTTAAAAATTTTGGGAGGAATTGGGTTAATATTATCATTCTTCTTTTTTTATCGGTCGTATACTGATAATACTTTCGTATCGCCTTTGGTCAGAATACAGACTGAGCGAAAACAGCAAGTCGTTTCGACAGGAGTTTATGGCTTTGTGAGACATCCCATGTATCTTGGTGGTATTTTAATGTTCATCGGAACACCGCTATTATTAGGTTCGTACTTTGGAATTGCACTTGGACTAATAATTACTGTTTTGCTTGCATTTAGGACATTAGGAGAAGAGCAAATGATGCTGAAAGAACTTGATGGATATGAAGAATACAAAAGGAAAGTCAAATATAGATTTATTCCTTTAATATGGTAACTACCAGACAAAGAATGCCAGCCGCTAACAGCACATTTGCAATAGCGGGGCGAACGTGCTTCTATGACAGTTTTGTGGGTAAACAAACTTTAGTTTTTCAAATCAGCATTTGTGGTGAAACGCCCAGCCATCGCAAATCTGCAAAACGTTATACGTTCTTTATAAAATAAAAATGCAGACCATTATAATCTGCATTTTTTATTTTTCTTTCCCCTTGAGGAGAGCCCGCCCGGATGACACGGTCGGACGGGGTTAGGTGAGGACTTCTATTTCATCAAGCCGCCTATATAATCTGCCAGTTCTTTATTTCCTTCATCTCTTTTTGCTTTGCTGAGTTTATTAAAAGCACTTTTAAAAACAGGATCAGTAAAATTTTTGAATTGTTCAGGAATAAGGTTTCTGAATTTCATAATAAGGTTAACTCCTTTTTTAACCTTGTCTGCATTTTTAACTTTAATAAGATAATCAGCAAACTCATTTGACAATTGTAATTTTTCCTGGCTTGGTGGCGCATCTTTATAAAAATTAGCAACTGCATCAAAATCATCTTCTGTGCCGTTGCTGATTATTGCAGCCGAAACAACACTTCCTAATTTTCCTTTTGCATCGGCACTATATTTTTTAGCAAGGGTGTATGCGCTGGCAGGATCTAATTTGCTTAATCCTTCTAAAGCTGCACCGGAAACTGAATAAGAAGAATCACTAACATATTTTGTAAATAGCGGAAGATATTTTTTATCATTTTGCCTGGCAAGTATCTCTATTGCCTTTGCCTGAACCAATTTATCTGCATCTCTGTTTGCAAGTGTTTCTATTATAGATAAAACATCTGGAGTGATATTTTTTGACTGATCTATTTTATTAAGTGTATAAAGCCGTAGTCCATGATACCTGTCATTTAAGCCTTCTGCTAATTCTTTCATTTTATTTTTAGAAAAATAATCAAGCGCCTCTTTTCTGTCTAAATAATTCGCTCCATTTTTCCATTGCTCAATAAAATTTTCGGCAGTTTTATTATCCGTTTTTTCTACCAGCAAAGCTTTGTCTGCATCCACATTTATTAATGTTGGTTTAGCAGTTGTATTAAAATTGAAAGTATCTCTTTGGTTTTGTATCCAGACATTATATCTTATTTTTCTGGCACCATTATATACATCAATAGCAACCGGAAGCTTAAATATCTTTCCTGTATTTTGAGTTTGTTCTACAATTACCTGTGCATTGCCATTGGTATAATTATAATTGATATTTAGTTTCGGATGTCCGCTGCCGTAGTACCATTCGTTCCAAAACCAATTTAAATCCTGGCCGGTAATATCTTCAAAAGCTAAACGCAGTTGTTGCGCTTCGGCACTTTTAAATTTATTATCTGTAAGATATTTATTCAGCGATTTAAAAAATGCACTGTCTCCAACATAGTTTCTCAACATGTGCAAAATTGCTCCTCCTTTAGGATAGCTGATGTTATCAAATACTTCTTCTTTATCAGCATAATAAAAACGCACAAGATTTTTTGTGTAATTCCCGGGATCTGCTAAATATGTTTGTCTGTTTTCCTGGATATGCTCATCGCCTGCATCTTTACCATGCCGGAATTCATTCCATAATGTTTCACTGTAATCCGCCATCGATTCATTTACAGTTATATTACTCCAGCTTTCGGTTGTAACCAGATCACCAAACCACTGGTGAAATAATTCATGACTAACATACTCTTCAAATTTATTTCCATCAACTAATTGCCGTGCGTTTTGCTGCAAAGCATCAGTATGCAGTGTAGCTGAAGTATTCTCCATTGCACCGCTTACATAATCTCTTCCTGTTATCTGCGAATATTTTGGCCATGGATAAGGTACACCTGTTATCTTTTCATAAAAACCAATCATAGCAGGTGTTTCGCCAAAAATTTTTCTTGCAACAGGAGCATATTCTTTTTCTACATAATAACTTACTTCTTTACCATTATGGCTGTCTTTTATAATTGCATAATCTCCTACACCCATAAAAAATAAATAAGGTGAATGAGGAAGATCCATCTTCCAGTAATCAGTTCGTGTGCCATCTGCATTATTTTTCTGGCTTATGAGTAATCCATTGCTGAGCGTTACATATTTTGAAGGAACCGTCATGTAAATTTCTTCGGTTGTTTTTTGATTGGGTTTATCAATTGTGGGGAACCAAACACTGTTAGCTTCCGTTTCTCCCTGTGTCCAAATTTGCGTGGGTTTGTTTTTGTCTTCACCTTTAGGATTAATAAAATACAATCCCTTTGCATCAGTAATTACGGCGCTGCCTTTTGTTTTTATTTCGTTTGGCTTTGATATGTAGTCAATATAAATTGTATAATTTTCGCCACCTTTATACATTTTATCAAGTGTGATTCTTAATATCATCCCATCGTATTGATATTTTAAAGGAGTTTTGGAAGCACCTTTAATTATTGAAATTCCTTTAAGATCCATTCCTTTTGCATCAAGTGATAAAGAGTCTGTTGGATAAAAATGTGGATGTAGCGTGATCCATGCCTTACCATACATCCATGCTTTGTTATAATCAAACTTTACATCTAATTTGGTGTGAACAAGGTCATTTATTTTCGTAGCAGTTGCACGATAAATTTTTTTCCAGGAAGTATCTTTAAGCTGATCTTCATTTTGCGCCTTTGTAAAAAAAGGAATAATTATAAGGAGTAAGAAAAATAATTTCTTCATATTAAATTTTTAAGTATTGCAAAAGTAATCGGGCTAATGTTAAAACAATTCATTTTTTAGATGGAAGGCAAAAAGTATATTTTATTTGATAGTTTTGTATAAAGTAATAGTCCGGATGAAGTTTTTTACCCTTTCTCTTTTATTTCTTTTACTCTTTTGTACTCTTAGTTTTGCGCAGCAAAATCGTTTTATTTATTTACAAACAGAAAACAAGCAACCATTTTTTGTAAAACTTGATAATAAGGTTTTAAATTCCTATCCCTTAGGATATTTAATTATTCCGAAGTTAGATGATGGACTTTATAGCCTGGTAATTGGATTTCCGGAAAGTAACTACGAACAGGAATTTAACTGTTCTATAAAGAACAAAGATGTTGGTTTTATAATTAAAAATGTCGGAGAAAAACAGTGGCAGCTTCTAAATCTCCAAACGATGAATGTTATTATTCCGGGTGATGTTATTACAAAGCAAGCCATTACTTATGAAAAAGAAACCGATTCGTTTTCAACCATGCTTGCAAATGCTGTTCACGACTCAACTATTTTACGAAAAGATGTGGCAAAGGAAATTTTCACTAAAAAATCTAATGACCAAAATCAAAAAGACACAGCCAACACTATAGCCTCAAACAGTGATGTTGCGATCTCTAAACCCGATAATACTTTGATGAGTGATTCCGGTAAAAAAGACATTGCTAAAGAAACACTTCCTGAAAA
>CABDYF010000050.1_pt1:0-5000 | contig 17111 bp, 9 predicted proteins | sample 3131951 | NCBI WGS metagenome assembly CABDYF01 (sample SAMEA5534337, study PRJEB31848) | metagenome | biome: tundra; feature: field; material: soil | place: USA | collected 2013-05 | depth 0.45 m | reverse complement strand
CTCCTCACTGGCAAGGTTAAGTTCTTTAGTAACGGAGCCGTAGCGAAAGCGAGTCCAAATAGGGCGTTCAGTCAGTGGGGGTAGACGCGAAACTTTGTGATCTATCCATGGGCAGGTTGAAGGTGTGGTAACACACACTGGAGGACCGAACTCATGAGCGTTGAAAAGCTCTGGGATGACCTGTGGATAGGGGTGAAAGGCCAATCAAACTGAGAGATAGCTCGTTCTCCCCGAAATGTTTTTAGGAACAGCGTCGCATTTAAGAAGTTTATTAGAGGTAGAGCTACTGATTGGGCTAGGGGGCTTCACCGCCTACCAAACCCTGACAAACTCCGAATGCTAATAAATATCTGCGGCAGTGAGGCTGTGGGCGCTAAGGTCCATGGCCGAGAGGGAAATAACCCAGATTACCAGCTAAGGTCCCTAATAGATAGTTAAGTTGATCAAACGAGGTGGAGTTTCTATAACAGCCAGGATGTTGGCTTGGAAGCAGCCATTCATTTAAAGAGTGCGTAACAGCTCACTGGTCGAGAGACTCTGCACGGAAAATAATCGGGCATCAAACTATCAACCGAAGCTGTAAGATTGTCCATTAAATTGGATATTCGGTAGGGGAGCATTCTAATCTGCGTTGAAGGTGTGTGGCGATGCATGCTGGAGCGGTTAGAAAAGAAAATGTAGGCATAAGTAACGATAAATAATGTGAAAAACATTATCGCCGTAAGTCCAAGGTTTCCTGATCAATGTTAATCAGATCAGGGTTAGTCGGGTCCTTAGGCAAACCCGAAAGGGGTAGCTGATGGAAAGTTGGTTAATATTCCAACACCTGCTTTAGTTTCGATGGGGTGACGCAGTATTGAAAGTCCCTCGCGGTTACGGAATACCGCGATGAAGTATGTAGCTATAGGTTGAATTGGCAAATCCGTTCGATCTGGCAAAATACGATAGTACACCAAAGCTTCGGCAGCGGTGAGTGGACCTAAAAGCTGCCAAGAAAAACCTCTAAGGCTAGGCTAAAGCGGCCCGTACCGTAATCCGACACAGGTGGACGAGATGAATATTCTAAGGCGCTCGGGTGAGCCGTGGAGAAGGAACTAGGCAAATTAACGCTGTAACTTCGGGATAAAGCGTACCTTCTTCGGAAGGTCACAGTAAAATGGTTCAACCAACTGTTTAGCAAAAACACAGGGCCCTGCAAAATCGAAAGATGACGTATAGAGCCTGATACCTGCCCGGTGCTGGAAGGTTAAGGAAGGATGTTCGTCCCGAGCAATCGGGGCAAAGCTTCTGACTGAAGCCCCAGTAAACGGCGGCCGTAACTATAACGGTCCTAAGGTAGCGAAATTCCTTGTCGGGTAAGTTCCGACCTGCACGAATGGTCTAATGAGTTGAACACTGTCTCCTCCACGAGCCCGGTGAAATTGTAGTATCGGTGAAGATGCCGGTTACCCGTCACGGGACGGAAAGACCCCATGAACCTTCACTACAACTTTGCATTGATTTTGAACTTTTGATGTGTAGGATAGTTGGGACGCTTTGAAGCTCTGTCGCCAGGCAGGGTGGAGCGGTCGTTGAAATACCAACCTTTAAACGTTTAGAATCTAATCCCTAACGGGAAACAGTGCATGGTGGGTAGTTTGACTGGGGTGGTCGCCTCCTAAAATGTAACGGAGGCTTGCAAAGGTACCCTCAGTACGGTTGGTAATCGTACGAAGAGCGCATTAGTATAAGGGTGCTTGACTGTGAGGCAAACAAGCCGAGCAGGGTCGAAAGACGGCTAAAGTGATCCGGTGGTTCTGTATGGAAGGGCCATCGCTCAAAGGATAAAAGGTACTCTGGGGATAACAGGCTGATCTCCCCCAAGAGCTCATATCGACGGGGAGGTTTGGCACCTCGATGTCGGTTCGTCACATCCTGGGGCTGGAGAAGGTCCCAAGGGTTCGGCTGTTCGCCGATTAAAGTGGCACGTGAACTGGGTTCAGAACGTCGCAAGACAGTTCGGTCCCTATCTGTGATGGGCGTTAGAAAATTGAGTGGACATGACCTTAGTACGAGAGGACCGGGTCGTACGTGCCGCTGGTGTATCTGTTGTGCCGCCAGGTGCAGTGCAGAGTAGCTACGCACGGACAGGATAAACGCTGAAAGCATCTAAGCGTGAAACCTACCACAAGATGAGTTTTCTTTTAAGGGTCGTTAAAGACTATAACGTTGATAGGCTACAGGTATAAAGGTGGTAACATCAAAGCCGAGTAGTACTAATTGCCCGTAAGCTTTATTTTTTTTATTACAGTCTTTCCTTACTGGTATTATAACTTTCCCAATATGTAATTTTTTGATGTACGATGTAAGATATATGATGTACGAAGTTTAGTAGTGCATAAATCAGAAATCAACAAATTGTAAATCACAAATCTTTATGGTGGTTTTGCCGAGGGTGTTCACCTCTTCCCATACCGAACAGAGCAGTTAAGCCCCTCATGGCCGATGGTACTACACAACAATGTGGGAGAGTAGGTAGCTGCCATATCTATTTTAAGCCTTTCAGTTTTTACTGAGAGGCTTTTTTATTTATATCTTTCAGATGAAATGCAATTAAAGCAAACAATTCTTTTACTCATTAATCCTTTAGCAAATAAAAAAAGAATTGCAAAAATTTTTGTTCACATATCTGCAGCTTTATCTGAAAGAAAAATTCATTTTACATCTTTCACAGAATCATGGCCTGAAGAAATAAACTTTTACAAAGAAGTATGGATTATAGGTGGCGATGGCACACTCAATTATTTTTTGAACTTTTATAAAAACATTGAGATACCAATCGTAATTTTTAAAGGTGGTACAGGAAATGATTTTGCCGACAGACTTTATGGCAATATGAGTGTTAATGAACAAATTAATAAAGTGCTTGATGCTGAACCACGAAGTGTTGATGCTGCTAAATGTAACGAGAGAAAATTTATTAATGGTGTTGGAATTGGATTTGATGGAGAAGTGTTGAAATCAATAAAAACAATTCGTTTATTGGGCGGGCAAGTAGGTTACCTATGGGTTGTGTTGAAAAAAATATTTTCTTTTAAAGAAAGACTTTATCAAATACAATATGATGATAATAATCTTTCAGGAAAATTTCTGTTGGTTATGATAACCAATTCTACCAGAGCAGGCGGAGGATTTATGGTTTCACCTGAAGCCGAGATCGATGATGGAAAACTCAACATGATATTATGTAAGCCTTTACCAGTTTTAAAAAGATTAAAATATCTTCCTGTAATTGAAAAAGGAAAACACTTGTACGAAAAATTTATTCTGCACAAGAAGGTCAGCAATGTAAAAATTGTGTGTGAGAAAAATACTCTTGCACAAATTGATGGTGAACTTATCAGCGGAAAAACATTTGATATAACAGTGCTGCCTAAACGCTACCTGTTTAAATACTAATTACAAATTTTTTATTACCTCGTTTGCAAATTCACTTGTTTTTAAAAGGGTAGCTTCTTTCATCAGGTTATAAAAATCTATTGTCACTTTTTTATTTCTTATTGTTTTACCAAGAGCATTAGTAATTAGTTCTGCTGCATCTTTCCATCCCATGTATTCCAGCATCATTACACCACTTAAGATCACCGAGGAAGGATTCATAGTATTGGTATTGGCAAATCTTGGTGCTGTGCCGTGTGTTGCTTCAAACGCCGCATGCCCTGTTAAATAATTAATATTGGCTCCGGGTGCAATACCGATGCCGCCTACTTCTGCAGCCAGTGCATCGCTTATGTAATCTCCATTTAAATTTAATGTTGCGATCACAGAATAATTCTGCGGAGCAAGCAAGGCTTGTTGTAAAAAATTATCCGCAATAGCATCTTTAATAATTATTTTTCCACCAATGCCCGCAATCCGCATTTCTTCATTTGCCACTGCTTCGCCACTTTCCTTTTTTGTTGCTTCCCATTGGTTCCAGGTGTAAACATCTCCTGCAAATTCTTTTTCTGCAAGCTCATAACCCCAGTTTTTAAAAGCACCTTCTGTAAACTTCATAATGTTGCCTTTGTGCACAATTGTTACGGAAGGCATTTTGTTGGCAATTGCATATTGTATTGCAGAGCGGATCAGTCTTTCAGAACCTTCTTTACTTACAGGTTTGATTCCAAAAGATGTTGTTTCAGGAAAGCGAATATTTTTTACATGCAATTCATTTTGTAAAAAATCTAAAAGTTTTTTTGCTTCAGGGGTTCCTGTCATGTATTCAATTCCTGCATAAATATCTTCAGTGTTCTCTCTGAAGATTACCATATTTACTTTTTCCGGTTGCCACATAGGAGAAGGTACGCCTTCAAAATATTTTACCGGACGAAGGCAAACATACAGATCAAGTTCCTGCCGCAAAGCCACGTTCAGACTGCGAATGCCGCCGCCAACAGGTGTTGTAAGCGGTCCCTTAATTGATAAAAGATATTCTCTGAAAGCATCTATGGTTGCCTGTGGCATCCAGCTACCTGTTTGGTTAAATGCTTTTTCCCCTGCCAGTACTTCAAGCCATTGTATTTTCTTTTTTCCATCGTAGGCCTTTTTTATTGCTGCATCAAAAACACGAACACTAGCTCTCCAGATATCCGGACCAATTCCATCTCCTTCAATAAAAGGTATAGTAGGATTATCGGGTACAATTAATTTTCCATCTGTACCCATTGTTATTTTTTCAGCCATATTTCTTTTTGAATTTAAAAATTTATTGAGTAATTCAGCCATCCATTGTCAATGGCTACTCCATCATATTTTTTGTAGAAATTAATTGCAGGCTCATTCCAATCCAATACCTGCCAAACAATTCCATTAAACTTTTTTTCTTTGGCTTCTTCTATCAATTTATCAAATAATACCTTACCAATTCCTTTGCTTCGCTGTTCTTCATTCACTAAAAAATCTTCCAGGTACATGCGTTGTCCCTTCCATGTTGAATACCTCACATAGTATAATGCAAAGCCCTGAACTATTCCACTTAC
>CABDYF010000031.1_pt1 | contig 18151 bp, 20 predicted proteins | sample 3131951 | NCBI WGS metagenome assembly CABDYF01 (sample SAMEA5534337, study PRJEB31848) | metagenome | biome: tundra; feature: field; material: soil | place: USA | collected 2013-05 | depth 0.45 m | reverse complement strand
ACAATTTACTTCCCGCCTGATACAACTAACAGGCGGGATTTTTTTTAAACTGTAACCCTGAAAATCCAAGTTTTGATTTTGGATTTTCGGGGATAAAATAATTGCCAGGCAGAACAATTTTGTACATACCTGTTGACAGCGGCCGACCTCATCCTCCCGTCCCTGCCTGTCCGGCAGGCAGGCTTCTCCAAAAGGAGAAGGATGCTACATTTGTACTTTGATATGGCAGACGTACATACTCCTGAACAGCGAAGTTTTAATATGCAACAGATAAAAGGCAAGAACACAAAGCCTGAAATGCTGGTGAGAAAATTTTTGTATGCCAATGGATTTCGCTACAAGCTTCATGATAAAAGCCTGCCCGGCAAGCCTGATATTGTTTTACCAAAATACAAAACAGTAATATTTGTACATGGCTGCTTCTGGCATGGACATACAAACTGCAAATATTTCGTTGTACCAAAAACAAGAACTGACTGGTGGTTAAATAAAATAAACGGCAACATTGCCAACGATGCAAAAGCTGCTAAAGCTTTGAAGAAAGAAGGCTGGAAAATTATTCATTTATGGGAGTGCAATTTAAAAGGTGTTAAAGGCGAAAAAACATTACAAAAACTTTTGAAAAAAATCATTTAGAATGATGTTCCCAATCGGGTAACTTTATTTAATTTTGAAACTGATGAGGATTATTGCCAAAAGTACTCTGAGAACATTTTGGGAAAAGCACCCTGATGCAGAACAGCCATTGAAGTTATGGTACTTTGTGGCGATCAGATCGGAATGGAATAGTTTTCAGGATATAAAAAAACAATTCGGTTCAGCAAGTATAGTGGGAAATGACAGAGTAGTTTTTAATATTAAGGGTAATAATTACAGACTTATACTCCTTGTTTTATTTGGGAAAAATAAAGGATTTATTCGTTTTGCAGGGACACATAAAGAATATGACAAAATTGATGCAAAAAATATTTAAACATGAATATTAAACCTATTAAAACAAAAAAAGATTATCAAAAAGCGCTCAAACGTATTGAGGAATTATGGGGTGCAAAAGAAAATACTGCCGCAGGCGATGAATTTGAAGTGCTGTTTACTTTGGTAGAATCTTACGAAGAGAAACATTATCCTATTCCTCCGCCTCATCCTATTGAAGCAATAAAATTTCAATTAGCGCAGATGGGAATGGATGAAAAAGAGTTGAATAAAATTTTAGGCGGCCGCAGCCGTAAATCAGAAATATTAAGCGGCAGGCGTAAACTCTCTCTGAGCATGATAAGAGAGTTACACAACAAATTAAAAATATCTGCAGAAACATTAATTGCAGAATATTAAACACAACAATTAATTATTTTAAAAGCATCAAATTATTGGTGCTTTTTTTATTTTATTAATCTTTAATACACTTCTCAAAAAACTTTCCTGACAATTTTTTAAAGGTTATTAAACGTGACTTAAAAGCAAATGTACTTTAGGTCACCAAATGTATTATTGTTTCATGTTTAAACCACTTGAAACTTTCTTAATGAATGACCAGCCATTCACTTGCCCTTATTGTGGTTCAAGATGTGAAGAGATAGCAAACTTCTATCATACTAATGCAAAGTCAATTGTTGAAGAGTGTTTAAATCTTGAATGTGGTTTTATCTATTACGAACAAGAGGATGAATATTTTCTTAGATTGTGGAAAATAATTTAAGTCAGTTATTAAAACATACATGAAGCGTAGTTTCTATTCGGATACCATTACTAACTTTCGTTCATCTTCCTCAGAAACTATCTTAGGAATTTTAGCAGCAAATAATGATTTCTCTCTTGAACAAACACAACGAGTAGCTTGGGAGCAGGAAATAATAATCTTAAAAGACATCTTAATAAATTATCAAGGCAGAATCTTCTTTGAATACTCTATTCCAAGAATGGGAAGAAGAATTGATGTGGTATTAATTATAAAGAATGTAATTTTTGTTTTAGAATTTAAAGTTGGCGAAAAGGAATTTTTATTAAGTGCAAGTGACCAAGTATTGGATTATAGCCTTGATTTAAAAAACTTTCATGAAACAAGTCATCAACATTTAATTGCTCCAATATTAATTGCAACGGAAGCGAAAGACTTTTTTCCCATTATTTATACAATGCCTCATAATGATAATATCCTATTTACTATTAAAACGAATACAAATTCTTTAGAAGAAATAATAAATAAGGTTCTACAATTTGCGGATGGTGAAGATATAAATAATGAAGAATGGGAAAGTGGTCGTTACTCACCAACGCCAACCATTATTGAAGCAGCAATGGCTTTGTACAATGGCCATAATGTTGCTGAGATTTCAAGAAGTGATGCTGGAGCATCTAATCTAACGGAGACGAGTAGTGCTATAAGAGAAATCATTTTTCAATCGAAAGAAAAAAGTGAGAAAGCAATTTGCTTTGTAACCGGTGTACCCGGGGCAGGTAAAACTTTAGTAGGACTTGATATTGCAACAAAGCATTTAGACAAAGAGAATGATCTAACCAGTGTTTTTCTTTCAGGTAATGGACCATTGGTTGCGATATTAAGAGAGGCGCTTACAAGAGATAAGTATCGACGAGAAAAAGAACAAGGTAATAAAGTTAGGAAAGGCGAGATAATGGGAGAAGTAAAGCTCTTCATTCAAAATGTACATAATTTTCGTGATGAATATTTAAAAGATACCAACCCACCTTTTGAGCACATAACCATTTTTGATGAGGCACAAAGAGCTTGGGACATCACTCAAACAGCCAACTTTATGAAGCGCAAAAGAAACAGGTCAGATATGACTATTTCCGAACCTGAGTTTTTAATTGGTTGTTTGGATAGACATAAAGATTGGGCTGTTATCATTTGCTTAGTAGGTGGTGGTCAAGAAATAAATACTGGTGAAGCAGGAATAAGTGAATGGATTGAATCGCTTAATCGTTCGTTTCCTGAATGGCGTGTATATGTGTCCGATAAGTTAACTGATAGTGAGTACGCTGCAGGCAAGGCATTGGAAATTTTAAGAACACATGAGTATGTAACTGCAAATCCTGCTTTGCATCTTTCTGTATCACTTCGTTCTTTTAGAGCGGAACATGTTTCGCTTTTAATAAAAAATTTGTTAGACTTAAATATTGAAGAAGCCAAAAAGAATTATGAAGCAATAAAAGATAAATACCCAATTGTACTAACGCGGAGCGTAGACGCAGCTAAGAAATGGCTTAAAGAAAAAGCAAGAGGTACTGAAAGATATGGAATGATAGTTTCTTCCCAAGCTATTCGATTAAAGCCTTATGCAATTGATGTAAAATCTCCTATGGACCCTATACATTGGTTTTTAGATGGTAAAGAAGATATACGTTCGTCTTATTATTTGGAAGATGTTGCTACAGAGTTTCAAGTGCAAGGTTTAGAGTTGGATTGGGCTTGTATTACATGGGATGCAGATTTTAGATATACACATGATGGATGGAAATGTTTTTCTTTTGTGGGTAGTAAATGGAATAACATTAATAAAGAAGAAAGAAAACTGTATCTAAAAAATGCTTACCGTGTTTTATTAACAAGAGCCAGGCAAGGGATGGTGATTGTTGTGCCAGAAGGGGAGATTGAGGATGCAACAAGAAATCCTGAATACTATGATGAGACATTTAATTATTTAAAAGGAATTGGGGTAAAAACGATATACTAAATGCTTACAAAAAACTTTCTTCAAATATCCCAAAATAGTTATACTAAGAAAATTTTTATAGTTAGCTTCGAAAATAAGAGTTATGTGAAATTATAAAATAAACAAACTATGGATATAGAAAAAATTCAAAATGCTTTTAGCCCTTCAAAAGAAATAAATGATCCAGAATACTTTGTAGGTAGACATGAGGAAATAAAAAATTCAATCTTAGCTTTATCGGAAAAGGGCTCTTTTATCGCTATTCATGGTCTCAGAGGGGTCGGTAAATCATCAATTGCAAAACAAATAAAACTAATTGCTAAAGGCAATAAATTATTAGGAAAATCATTAAACCTAGACCGATTTATACCTCATAAAGGATTTGACTATTTGACATTATACACATCTTGTGACACATATACAAAAAACACTAATGATTTATTAAAGAGAATAATTTTTGGAGACAATGATAGCGAAGGGTTACTTTCATTTACTTCAGCAGGTGATAAAAAAATTGAAAGTATAAAAGAATCATTTAAGGGCGGTGGCTCTGCGGGGCTTTTTGGCGTAAAACTTGAAGCAAGTGCACAAAATGATGTTACCTATAAAACTATTTTAACGGATGATCTAATACAACAATTCAAACAGCTACTAGGAACAGTTAAAAAAGATAATCAAAACAAAACTGGTTTATTAATAATTATTGATGAGTTTGACACATTAAAAGACAAGTCCGACTTTGGGTCTTTGATAAAAACTTGCTCTGACGATTATATTAAATTTGCGGTCAGCGGAATTGCAAATTCTGTAACAGAATTAATTGAAGGTCATGCCTCAATTGGTAGGCAAATTAACCCTGTCTATGTAAACAAAATGCCTCAAGAAGAAATGGGTGGTATTTTAAAGAGGGCAGAACATTTTGTTTCGGATAAAATAACCTTCACCAATGAAGCTGCTATTGAAATAACCAAAAGTGCAGAAGGCTTTCCTTATTTTGTTCATTTAATTGGCAAACAAGCATTTCTCAAAGCATTTGAGTTAGGAAAAAGTGTGGTGACAATTGAGGATATAATAGAAATAAAATCTGAAATTTCAAAAGGTAGATTATCTACAATTTATGAGGAGATTTACCATTCAGCAGTAAAAGAATCACCTCAAAGGGAATTGCTATTAAAGTTTTTCGCTGAAGACAATAATGATGAGATTTACTCAGAGCCAGTTTACTCAAATACAAAGGATCTTGGTGTTACGAACCCATCACAACTAATGAGAGAGTTGACACAACCACAGGATGGAAGCTTAGGTGTTTTGACAAAATTAAGAGAACAATATTATCGATTCACAGACCCTGTTTTTAAAGTATATGCAAAACTAAGAACATGGAAATTTGAACATTAAGGCCTCCTGCTTGGCCGGTATACTCACCGGACAGTCTTTAATCATAACTTATAATATTAATTCAGGAAATGTCAGGTGAGGACACCCGCCAGGGAAAGTGGTTTTATTCAATTCTGCAAAAGGGCTTGTATCCTATAAATGTTCCTGATGAATTAGTAAAATTCAGCCAACGTCGGTGTTCCCTTTCTTTTACAAGCTCACATTAACCACTCATGAGAGCCATAGGTGAAGATGCCAGGCGAGTGCGGGCAGGTATTATAAATGCAGTGTATGTATCGGCTAATGGTGCGGGGAAATTATCATCACATTCGGGGTGTAAAAGAGGGAATCCGGTTATCCTTATTATAATCAATATGTCAACTTTGTGGGCGCCGGGAGGTCCTTATTAATAAGAAATATTTCTGTGCCCCTAATCCTGCCATCTTCAGTTTTTGCCATCATCGCAAAACCCAGTGATGGCAGGCTAACTTTGATTACCCTGTTTGTTTTTTTCAAAATTTTTCCCTCCGTCGTATAGGAGATAACTTCATGAATATCGTGAACACCTTCTACATTTACACCTACCCTTTCCAACTCAATTTCACTGTGATTTTCTGAGAATTCTTTAATTGCATTTATTTCATCTCCATTAATTGTTGCAAGCTTACTCGTCCAATAAAGAAAACTCAAAATATAACTTATCTCTTTGCTTAAATTGATAATATCATGCTCCGTTGCTCTCACGAAAACGTAAGACTTAAATAAAGGTTCATACAGGATCTTCGTTTGCAAAAAAGGCTGCGTCTTGTGGTAACGATAAGGGCAAAAATTCTCAATCCCTTTTTTAGTGAGTAAATGTGATACTTTCTTTTCGCAGTGAGGTTTCGTGTAAGCTGCGTACCAGTTCTTCTGCATATTAATTTTTTAAAAAACTAAAATGTGCAGTAATTCAAAGGATTGAAATTGCCGAAAAGAACTTGAGTTTATCAAAGGTGCAAATAATATTTTCTATCATTAATGACCAATGTCATAGCGTCTGATGATTTTGGTTAGGAATCGCGCGTTTTTACAATTATATTTAATTCATTTGCCCAAAGTTAACCTGACGAGCGACAAATATTGTTCAGCATCGTAGTTTCATGCGCTGTTTGTGCCCGGCTTTGAAATATTCAACTACAATTCTTCGATAGTTTTCCCCGGTCCGGTTCAATAGTCAAATCAATATTTTTACATAATGCATTAGTTTAACCTGATTCTTTAGATTTGCATGATGAAAAATATAAAAGCAATATTTCTGTTGGCAACAGCAACCATACTTGTTCTATTTGTTTCAGCACAATCATCTTCTGTAGACACCACAAAAATTGGTAATAATGAGAAAGCGGGGCGCTATGTAAAAACAAGAGGTTTTAATATGTATTATGAAACCTATGGAGTTGGGGAACCTTTACTCCTAATTCATGGTAACGGAGGCTCGATAAGCAACTTTATGTACCAGGTTCCTTATTTTTCAAAAAGTTATAAAGTGATTGTGGCAGATAGCAGGGCCCAGGGGAAATCTGTGGATACAGGCGATTCATTAAGCTATGAAATGATGGCTGATGATCTGAATGCTTTATTGGATACGCTCCACCTGGATTCTTGTTATGTGATTGGCTGCAGTGACGGCGGAATCAATGGTTTATTGCTGGGTATGCGTCATCCGGAAAAAGTAAAAAAGCTTGCAGTAACCGGTGCTAATTTATGGCCGGATACTACTGCTATAGATCCCCCGGCATATGATTGGGCAATGAATTATAATGCCTCTTTTGCAAATGTAAAGCAGACGCCCGAAATCAGGAATAATCGTAAAGTGGCACATTTATTATCGTATGAGCCACATATAACTACCGAACAATTAAAAAAAATTCAATGCCCTACCCTTGTTATTGGAGGCGATCATGATGTAGTCCTTCCAAAGCATACTTTACTTATTGCAGAGTCTATCCCCAGGTCTTACTTATGGATACTACCCAATTCCGGACGCTCAACACCCATTTATTATAAAGACCAATTCAATGAAGTAGTAAATAATTTTTTTAGAAAACCGTATAGAAAAATAGAAGGTTTTGACCGTTTTAATTAATTATGGCAACTGGCTTTAATAGTAAGCCGCGAACACTTTCATTTTCGCCCTTGCAGGTGTTCCTTCAACTATTTGTGAGCCAGCCTTCACCGCCGTGAGCGCCGTCGTGTGGTCTCTGACCAACGACAAAACATGCATAAGGCAACCTGTTTTGTAGTCCGCTGTTATCAACCCACAACTTTGCTCCGGCATTATTGCACATGATGAATGGATGATTCAATAAATTCTATACTTTTATTTCTTTAAAAAAATTTACTTCTTCCATGCTATTTTCTTCCAGACAGATACATGTGCTACTTAACTTTATTGTAAGTTCGCAACTTCCATTTTCGTTGTATCATGATTAAGAATTTTTCTTCTTTTATCAAAAATAAACCTGCCCTTGCAGTAGGCTTTCTGTTTGCTACTTCCAGTCTTTTATTTGGCATTTGGGTGGCTTCCATACCGGGCATAAAAACCAGGCTTGGTTTTACTGATGGCAGTCTTGGCCTTTCACTACTGCTTTCTCCATTGGGAGCCATCACAGGTATGTTATTATCTGCAAGGGTATTCAGTAAGATCTCTGTTGGACGGTGGATGTACACCGGCTATATAATTGTGTGCTTCATCATGATATTGCAGATCAATTCGGTAAACCGGTTCATGTTCTGGATATGCCTGTATTGCCTTGGCGCCATTAGTTTTTTAAACGGTGTATCTGCCAATGCCACGGTAAACCTGATGGAGAAAAAATACAACAGGCTGCTGATGAGTACCTGCCATGGAATGTATAGCCTGGGAGGCGCACTAAGCGCAGGTATTGCCGCTTTACTATTTGTAGTGCATATTCCATCCGGCTGGCAAATTGTGGCGGTAGCATCTGTTCTTATCGTTATCATTCTTTGCAATAAACATCATTTGCTGGCTAACCGGGATATCATCCATTCCAGGTCTGCATTTAAATTGCCCTCTTCTTCCATCCTGGGCATCTCCTTTATTTGCATGGTTAGTTTTATGGCCGAAGGTTGTGTGGCCGACTGGAGTGCTATTTATTTTAAAGAAATATTATTTGCGCCCAAAGCATTGATAAGCCTGGGATATGCGGGGTTTTCTGTGGCCATGACGGTGGGAAGGTTAAACGGCGATATGCTTATTACAAAACTGGGTAGTAAAAATGTAGTAGTATCCGGAAGCCTGTTGGCAGCAACCGGTTTTTTAGTAGTGGTAACAGCGCCTGTGATAATGGTTGCCATACTGGGATATATTATGGTTGGTTTGGGTTGCTGTTGTATTGTGCCTGTTTTATTCAGGGCATCTGCAAATATTCCCGGGGTAAGTACTGTAGAAGGATATGCGATGATAACTACCGGCGGACTGATTGGCTTTCTTACCGGTCCTTCTGTTATTGGCTTTATATCTGAAAAAGCCGATCTTTCAAAAGGTTTGTCGTTATTAATTTTAATGGGTTTACTGGCAGCTTATGTTGCATGGCGAAATCCATTTATATTGAACAAAGAAACTGCGGCAACCGTTTCCCTGCCGTATGATGAACAAATTTACTGAGGGCAGATTCCCTTTTCTCATAATAAACCTTTCAACCACACGCAAGCTGTTATTACCAATTCAATTGAAATATAAATCTTAAACTACGGGGAGCAAAGATGCCGTCATGAAAACAAAATGCCGGTAACCAAAAAAGAAAACAAAAAAGGTGATAACCTTTACGATCATCTACAGCTGGCTGCATAATAAATAAATTACATCCGCCATTATGATTTTGCAAAAGCCAGCAGTTTTGCATAATTACCGGCATCGGCTTTTTTCAATGCTTTTATATAAGCGGCTCGGGGATCACCCTGCTTTACAAGGTTAGCGGCGCCCCAGGTAAAAGGAGAAAGGTGAAAAATTTTTTCCATCATAACATCAGCCATCAACCGTGAATGTCGTCCATTGCCGTTGGCAAAACAATGTATTTGTACAATGCGATGTTTAAGACGTATAGCAATTTCTTCATCCGGAAAACTATTATGCTGTATCCAGTAAAGGCAATCGTCCAGTAATTGCTTCAAGGCCGTAAGTATATGGTGTTTACTTATTCCTACATTCTTATCCGTTCGCCGGAAGTCACCAGCCCATTTCCATACACCGGCATACATGCGACGGTGCAAATCCTTCACAAATTTTTCTGAAAGTATTTCTTCGGTATTGAATTTTTTTGATCTCAGCCACAGCATAGCCTTTTCAATATTCTGTTGTTCAAATTCATTTAACTCGCTTTGTGTGGTGATGCTTTTTATCAGCAGCCCTTCTTTTTCATCTTCATCCAGTGGTGTCTGTCCATTTGTACTAACGATATCTAATCCCATAAATAGCCTGGCATTTCATTTTTAATTTCTTCTGCTCTTTCTTTTATTGCTTTTTCAATCCGCTGCTTAGAGTTCTCCTGGTCTTCCAGCATCATGTTGTGCGATGTTCGTTTTACAATTTCTTTTGCTATCTCATGAGCTTTCTTCTCAATCATTTTTTCCAGCGACTCTTCTTTTGGAATAAAAGCATATACTAATTGCATGTTTAGTGCTTTGCCTGCTTCCCGTAAATTTTTTAAAGTAATGGAATCATCTTTCTCCCGTTGTTCTATTTCTTTCATGCTTTGGGGAGTAATGGAAAGTTTGTTTCCCATTTGTCTTAACGACATTTTTAAAGCGGTTCTTATTGCATGTATCCATCCTCTCCCGGGAATTGCGATTTCCTTAAGGCTTTTGAGTGACTGAAGTTTTTTATCCAGTTGTTCAACTAAAAGTTTATGTTGCTTTGTTTTCTTCATAAGGCTATAACCTTAATAATTATTAACAAATATAAGGCTATAACCTGAAAATAAAAATATATTTTAAGGCTATTCCCTGATGGGATATTCAATTAACTCAGGATAAACTTCACACTGCCGCCCAATGTCGTTTAGTTAAGCAATACGGTCTCACTTGAATATTGATTATTGAACCTGCCTGCCGGTAGGCAGGTGTTGAATGTTGAGTGTTGAATATTTCCTCACTTTCATAAATCCCACTTTGATAACATTGTAATTAATGGTGTAGCCACTGTTATCAACCCAAAACTTTATGCCGTACAAATTGAATCATATTTATTAAAGAGAAAGGCATATTTATTGCAGCATTTTTTTTTATAAAAACAATTAATAATGCAACGCCGGACCTTCGTTAAAAATTCAGGGCTTATTGCTGCGGGCATAAGTGTAAGCGGCACATCGGCTTTAACCTCAATTACATTAAAACCAGGCAACAAGCTGCCCAAATGGAAAGGGTTTAACCTGCTGGATTTTTTTTCACCTAACCCTACCTCTGCAAAGCTTACCACTACAGAAGAACATTTAAAGTGGATGCAGGACTGGGGATTTGATTTTGTACGCTTGCCAATTGCCTATCCATATTATTTAAATATTGACCGCACCAGGAATATTACCCCCGCAGAAGTTTATAATATTGATGAAAAAGCTGTTGATCGTATTGACAGCCTTGTAACAATGGCGCATAAATACGGCATGCATACAAGCATTAACCTGCACCGTGCGCCTGGCTATTGCATTAATGCCGGGTTTCATGAACCGTATAATTTGTGGACAGATGAGACAGCGCAGGATGCTTTTAATTTTCATTGGGGCATGTGGGCAAAGCGATATAAAAATGTATCGGCCAAAAAAATAAGTTTTGACCTTGTGAACGAGCCAAGCATGCGGGAAGATATGAATGATCAGCATTCCAAATCAGGCCCGGTACCCGGAGAGGTTTACCGCAAAGTTGCCAAAAGAGCTGCTGAAACCATACACAAAGAAAATAAGGATCATTTGGTAATTGCAGATGGCAATAGCGGTGGTAATATTGTAATTCCTGAACTTATTGATCTCAACATTTCACAAAGTTGCCGCGGTTATTATCCGCACCAGATATCACATTATAAAGCGCCATGGGCCAATAAAGATATTGAGCATTTGCCCGATCCCAAATGGCCGGGACAGGTAGGCGATCAATATTTAAGCCGGGAAAAACTGGAAACTTTTTATAAGCCATGGATTGATCTTGTGAACAAAGGTGTTGGCGTGCATTGTGGGGAGTGTGGCTGCTATAACAAAACACCGCATGATGTATTTCTTGCATGGTTTGGCGATGTGCTGGATATACTTTCTAAAAATAATATCGGCTTTGCTGTATGGAATTTTATTGGAGATTTTGGTGTGCTTAATTCAGGACGCACTGATGTTGCCTGGGAAGATTGGCATGGTGAAAAATTAGACCGTAAATTTTTAAATTTATTAATGAAGTATTAAAATAACCTGTTGACGGAGTTAAATTATTTAGATAATATTTAGCCTCATAGAGGCGATATGTTAGTAGATGATGATTATTTTATAGAAGATAAGCTCCATAGGAGCGGCATACCTGCCTGCCGGTAGGCAAGTTAAATAAAACATATCACCCCTGCGGGGTTCTGTACATTTTTTTGATCAATTTTCTACTAACATATTGCTCCTACGGAGCTGAAAGCCATGCTTTCAAAATAACTTCGCCAACGGGTTAAAATAAAATAACTTTAGCAAGTACTATAAACTACTTACCCATCTTCACCATTTGTACCAGGTTCATCATTCTCCCTGGCGCCATATCCGAAAGACTCTTCTGGAGACAAACTAATGCCGGTAACAAAAAAGCTTACCTTGTTCTTTTATTTTTTATTGCATTACCACAATGGATCTTTCAACATACTGGCAATACGAACCGCAGGAAGTTATTACCGGGCTGCAAACTTCTGTAACAGGCTTATCAAATGCAGAGGCTGCTAAAAGATTGCTGGCAGGTTCACATAAAAAGAAAGAGAAGCCGCAGCTTTTGCAGGACATTATTTTATTCATCTCACAGTTTAAAAGTCCGCTCACATTGCTGCTGGTGGCAGCCGTTATACTGTCTGCTTTTTTGGGCGAAACATCAGATGTATTCATCATTCTTTTCATACTGCTGGCTACCGGTATCATGAGCTTTATACAGGAGCGTCATGCAGGCAAGGCTGTTGAAAAATTACGCTCCATTATACGTACCAAAGTAAAAGTGATGAGAGATAATGCAGTTACAGAAGTGTATACAGAAGAAGTTATCGCAGGCGATATAGTACTGTTTGCCGCAGGTGATATTATTCCTGCAGATTGTTTGCTGATAGAAGAAAATGATCTGCATGCCAATGAAGCTACGCTTACCGGTGAAACGTATCCTGCAGAAAAAAGTCCCGGCAAACTTCCGGCTGATACAGGTATGAATAAACGAAGCAATGTATTGTTTGAAGGAACCAGCATTGTAAGTGGCACGGGTAAAGCCATTGCTGTGCTAACCGGCGCCGACACTGTGTTTGGAAAGATATCGGCAAGCTTATCCAAACCTGCTGATGAAACCGCTTTTGAAAAAGGCATAAGAAAGTTTGGCTATTTGCTGATGCAGATAACCATTGTACTGGCAGTAATTATTCTTGCTGTGAATATTTATTTTGGCAGGCCGCTTATAGATTCTTTATTGTTTGGACTTGCACTGGCTGTTGGCATGGCGCCTGAGTTATTACCCGCCATCATGACGATTGCCATGAGCGCCGGAGCCAAAAGAATGGCAGCACAAAAAGTGATCGTAAAAAAATTATCTTCTATCCAGAATCTTGGAGAAGTAAATCTTTTTTGTTCTGATAAAACAGGTACGCTTACTGAAGGTGTGCTGAAAGTTTCTTCTGTTGTTGGCATTGACGGAAATGAAAATGCAAAGGTTAAACAACTTGCTTTTTTAAATGCAACATTTGAAACGGGTTTCCCTAACCCGATGGATGATGCTTTGCGTGCAATGGATATTTCGACAGATGGCTATACAAAAACTGACGAGATACCGTATGATTTTATCCGCAAGCGCCTGAGTGTTTGTGTGCAAAAAGCACAGCAGCACCTGCTGATAACCAAAGGCGCTGTAAATAACATTGTTGCCATTTGTGATAAGGTATTGATGGGTGATGGTTCTATAGTTCCTGTTGCAGATGAAAAAAATAAGATTGATGAACTGTATCAAAAATTCAGTAGCCAGGGTTTCAGAACCATTGGCGTTTGTTATAAAGAAAGTGATAAACAAATAGCCCTTACCAAAGACGATGAACAGCAAATGATTTTTGCAGGTTTTGTTTTACTGTTCGATCCGCCGAAAGAAGGTGTTATAGAAATAATAACGGCATTAAGAAAAAATGGTGTTGGTCTTAAAGTAATAACAGGCGATAACAAACTGGTGGCTGCTTACATGGCTGAGAAAATAGGAATGAAGAATGTAGTGGTGATAGCGGGTGACGAAATAAGTAAGATGAGTCCTGAAGCATTGGTGCATCATGTACAGGCTGCCAATGTATTTGCAGAGATAGAGCCGCAGCAAAAAGAAAGTATTATAAAGGCATTGCGTAAAGCAGGCAATACAGTTGCTTACATGGGTGATGGAATAAATGATGTGGCAGCCATTAATGCCGCCGATGTTGGTATATCAATTAACAATGCAACTGATGTTGCAAAAGAAGCTGCCGATGTAGTGCTGCTCGAAAAAGATCTTGGTGTATTGAACGCCGGCATATTGGAAGGAAGAAGAACTTTTTTAAATACACTCAAATATATTTATACCAACACCAGCGCCACGTTTGGCAATATGTTCAGCATGGCAGGCGCTTCTTTGATATTACCTTTTTTGCCGATGCTGCCGCAACAAATTTTAATGACGAATTTCTTAACTGATTTTCCGTACATGTCGGTTGCAGGAGACAATGTTGATGAAGATCAGTTAGCGATTCCGCAAAAATGGAATTTAAAACAACTTAAAAATTTTATGATCGTTTTCGGGCTGCATAGTTCCGTGTTTGATTATCTTACTTTTTTTGCTTTGTACAAATTGTATAAAGCCAATGCTGAAGTATTTCATACTGCATGGTTCATTGAATCTATCTTAACAGAATTACTGATATTATTTGTAGTCCGCACACATAAATCTTTATTAAAAAGCAAACCGGGTAAATTATTGATCTGGCTCAGCGTGCTGTCTTTTGTTATCACCATTGCATTGCCTTTCACTCCTTTTGCAGCAGGTTTGGGGTTTGTAGTTCCACCTTTGCAATTACTCGGAATTATTGCGGGTATATTATTGTTGTATGTTGTTACCGCTGATATTATCAAAGTAATATTCTTTAAAAAGATATCAGTGTAACAGCTTAAACAGAGTGCAGAGTAAATAATTCTATCTCCTCACTTTCAAAAATCCTACGCTTCTGTAATTGCCGTTGATATTGCTGCTGGCGCCGGGATTGTGATCGGTTACTACATCATTGCCCCGCAACATCATGGAGTGGAGGCTTTGCTGTAGCAGGTATGTTCATCGGTACTTACATAGATTAAAACATCAGAAAGAAATTTTGAATCTTAATAAACTATCTTTTGTCATTCCGCCTGTTATTTTGTAATTTTAAATATGGCAAAAACTAAGAATGGACATACAAAACATCCGTCTGTTTATCTTACAAAAAGAAAATTAGCAATTGCTGCCCGTGCGGGTGTACGCAAAGCGGCTGTAGAAACGATGCAACTGATGGGATACACTATTATTGCAGACCATGGATGGGTGGTAAAGAAATATGCAGATGGTCACATTGAAAAAATCTCTCCCATAGAATCTGTAAATACAAACGGCATCCTTGCCCTCGATTAATAAGCAAACTCAACTCCGTCTTCGGGTATTTGCCGGACCTAATGGTTCCGGCAAGAGTACAGTTATTGACTACGTGCAAGCAATAAAAGTTAATGGCAGGTCTATTGATTTCGGTTATTATATTAATGCTGATGATATTGCTGTGCAACTTCGAAACAAAGGATTCAAATTTACTCAATATAATCTCAATATTAAACCCAAAGAATTTATTACTATCGGTCTTGCATCGGGACTTATCAATAACCAATTTCCTAAAGAGGAATTTATAAAATCTTTTTCTCTGAGAAGTAATATCATTCATCTAAAAAACAAATTATCAGACGAGAGATTAGCACAGCTAATCGCTGATTTTTTAAGAAAAAAATTACTGGAATTAAAAAAGAAATTTTCATTTGAAACAGTATTTTCTCATCCTTCCAAATTAGAAATTATGCAAGAGGCAGTGGCTGCCGGATATAAAGTCTATCTGTATTTTGTATCTACGGAATCTCCTGAAATTAATAAATTCAGGGTTGAGGCAAGAAAAGCTAAAAAAGGACATGATGTACCTGAGGATAAAATTGTAAGCAGGTATTACCGATCTCTGGATTTGTTGTTCGATTCATGTCAGTTGGCGTATCAGGTTTTCTTTTTTGATAATTCGTTGGAAGGACGAAATTCAGTAATGTTCGCACATTTTAAATTGCAAAAAGGAAAAAAGAAGTGGGATAAGATTAATAAAAAACAGGTCCCTTCATGGTTTAGAAAATATTATTCAGACAAAGTAAAATAGAATGCCTCCAAATTCTTTTCCATCTTACATCACCTCCTCATTTTCAAAAATCCTACGCTCCTGTAATTGCCGTTGATGATACGAAGTTTCATAATAAAAAAAATTTATAGAGCTAATTTCTATTTTAATAAGTTTAATAAAATATAAAATGGATGCGGCTGTATTTTTTTGAACAATGCATATGCACTGCTGTGATAAAATAATTTCTGTTTATCAAATTCATAAAAAGACCTGACTTTTGTGGAATGAAAAAATTATTCCTGCTGGTGTTAATTACCTGCATTTTGCTCACAGCATTTGCTCAAAACAAGCCGGCTTATGTATTGTACAATGCAAAAGGTAAAAAAGTATCCTGGCAAAAAATGTTGAGAACCCTGCAGCAGAAAGACATTGTACTGTTTGGCGAACTTCATAACAATCCTATATCTCACTGGCTGCAGCTGGAAGTAACAAAAGACCTGAAACAATACAGAAACCTGGTACTTGGTGCCGAAATGTTTGAACAGGATAATCAGCCTGCATTAGATCTTTACCTGCAGGGGAAATTATCTCCAAAAGGTTTAGACTCAATGGCACGCCTCTGGAAAAACTATCCTACTGATTATGCTCCGCTGGTAAATTTTGCAAAAGAAAATAATATTGTTTTTGCAGCTACCAATGTGCCGAGAAGATATGCTTCAATGGTGACCAAAGGAGGCTTCCAGGTATTGGATACTATTTCTGCAAAAGAAAAAACATGGATAGCACCATTACCTATCGCTTATAATGCAGAACTACCCGGCTATAAAAATATACTTACCATGATGCCCGGGCATGGTGGTGAGAACCTCCCGAAAGCCCAGGCTTTTAAAGATGCTACAATGGCATATTTTATTTTACAATATTATAAACCCGGAAGTTTGTTTATCCATTATAATGGTTCTTATCATTCAGAGAACTACGAGGGTATTGTTTGGTATTTAAAAAAGAGCAGTCCGAAGCTGAACATTAGTACTATCACTACCGTATCACAAAAAGATATTCATCATCTGCTGGAAGAAAATAAACACAAAGCTGATTTTATTATTTGCGTGGATGAGGATATGACAACAACCTATTAAAGTTGCTCATCAAAACTTAAAATAAACAAATAGCCTCCCGAAGTTTTTGCTGTCGTTCTCTATGCGGTGATATTGTTTTTTAATATGTGGCTGCTGTAAAAAGCGTTCTATTTTTTTGCGTAATTGACCGCTCCCCTTGCCAGGGATGATCTCCACTTCACGTATCTTTTTTTCAACAGCATCATTAAATGCCTGCTGCAATGCCTTGTCTATAGCAGCGCTGTTATTATAAATATCGTGGAGGTCAACTTTAATACGTGCCATGGCTCAACTTTACTATCAGTTTATTTATGATTGCAAATAACAAAAATTAAATTTGTATAAACAAATAAGTATGGAAACAACTATTCACATAAATACTGATAACCTTTCTGCTGATATTATAGACGGCATTAAAAAAATGTTTCCACATAAAACGGTTGAAATTACAATACAGCAGGCTGATGAAACAGAATATATTCTGAGCGATCCTGAATATACGCAGGATCTTATGGAACGAATTGAAGAATACAATACAAAGCAAAAAACCATTACTGAAAAAGCTGATGAACTGATATGAGAAATATTGAGTTTGTTCCTAAAGCTTTTGAAGAACACAGATTAATTTATAAAATCACCGATACCTCAATTATTATTTTTTCCTGCTATTATTATTATCAAAAATAAGTTGCTCCTCTCTCCGTAAGGCATACTTATTGCAGGTGTTTAGTTACACCAGACAATAATATTTTCTTACACAAAAAATTATATAATCATGAAAAAAGTAGCAATATTAACTGAGAACGGATTTGAAGAATCCGAACTTACCAGTCCTAAAAAAGCAATGGAAGATGCAGGAATAAAGGTTGACATTGTATCTCCCCAAAAAGACAAAGTAAAGGCATGGAACCACGATCACTGGAGCATTGAATTACCGGTGGATGTAAATTTATCTGATGCACACCCGGACGATTATGATGCGCTGATGATACCCGGCGGGGTTATGAATCCTGACCTGATGCGCATCAACCCGGATTGTGTGGAGTTTGCAAAAAGCTTTTTGAAAGCAGGCAAACCCATAGCTGCTATTTGCCACGGACCTCAACTATTAATTGAAACCGGTTTACTGGAAGGAAGAAATATGACCTCTTATCCTTCTGTACAAACTGATCTAAAAAATGCAGGAGTGAACTGGGAAGATAAAGAAGTGATAGTTGACAGGGGATTGGTTACCAGCCGTAGCCCCGAAGACCTTGAGGCATTTAATAAAAAGCTGCTGGAAGAAATAAGAGAAGGTGTGCATGAGCATGCATAAAACGCTTCACAATAAGTTTTATAAACGCAAAGTGATTATCATCGCATTGTGAGATAATTTTTTT
>CABDYF010000027.1_pt1 | contig 18370 bp, 18 predicted proteins | sample 3131951 | NCBI WGS metagenome assembly CABDYF01 (sample SAMEA5534337, study PRJEB31848) | metagenome | biome: tundra; feature: field; material: soil | place: USA | collected 2013-05 | depth 0.45 m | reverse complement strand
TTTATTTGCATTTCAGCATAGCTTTTATGCAAGCTTCTTATCCTGTTGGCTATTGCTAAAAAGCGATTTGTATAAGCCAGCATCAGCAATGTTATTGCAGGAAATAATAACGCAGGTGTATTAATGGAAATTTCTATCATGCAATAAAATTACACAACATTATTTTCACTGTAAGGCATAAATCCTGATGCGTAAAATAAAAAAATACAATGGAATTTTCAATAAATAAGAAGTCGCAAATTATTAAGCAGGTACTTAAGGATGATGGACAATTTCCAAACAGTGACTTACCTGTGCTTATCTACAAAGCTGCATTAATCAATACTTGGAGATAATTGTGTTATTTCTGATCAATGTATATTTTCTGTTTGCTTTTTATTGGTGATGCCACTAATGATCCTGTAAACTGATGCCAAAATAAATATTCCACCAAGCACAACAACTATGGAGGAGCCTGCAGGAAAATCATAATGGAAAGAAAAGTTCAATCCAAAAAATCCGCCGAGTACGCTGATAATAATTGCAATAATTAATACCGCTGCTTTATTTTTTGTCAACATAATTGCTGAAACCGCCGGAATAATAAGGTATGAAAAAACAGGAATTACTCCGTTGATTTTAACCGCAAAAACAATAGCCAATCCAATGGAAATATAAAATAAAAAATTCCAGATATTGAAGATGCCTACAAGATGATTTACACCATTCTCAAATGATTCAGTTAATGAGAAAAATTTCTTAAAGAAAACTATTTGAACCAATAATATAATTCCAAACACAATCCCTACAGTTTTAATTTGCTCCCAGTTTACTGATAAGATATTCCCAAAAAGCACTTCCTGAATATCAGAATCGCCATGAGCTGTTTTTGAAATAAACAAGACCGTAAGAGCAGATGTAAAAGCATACAGAATTCCAATTATCGCCTCCTGCTTCAGCCGCTTATCTTTAATATTTATAAAAGACATTAACAATGCGCCGGATAAAGTAAATATCAACGGAATTGAAGTTAACCCCGTGCCAATAAACGCTGCAAATGCCACTCCCAAAGATGATATTTGACCAAGTGCAAGATCAACAAAAACAATTCCTCTGCCCACAACATGAACGCCTAAATAAGATAACAGAATCCCGGTGATAACCGCAGCTGTAAAGGCTTGCACCATAAACGGCAATTGAAACATATCAAACATAATAAACAGTTTTAAATTCTAATTTAAACAAAAGATGTTATCATTATTTAAGCACAGCTGTTAACTGATCAACGTCGTAATCAAACAGATCAAAATAATTTTTGATGCTGCTAAATGCACCAACTGAAGTGGCAAGCGTTAATTCTTTTACGCCGGTTTGCTTTGCAACCACATCTGACGATGAAGTAGTAAAGTAGGGTGATGAAATAATTACCTTGATCTTATTAGCTGTTACTTCTTTTATCACTTTCACTAATTGAGATGGAGATGGGGGAATACCCGGCTTCGGTTCCATAAAGTCTACTATCTGCAAACCAAACCTTCTTTCAAAATAAACCCATTCATTGTGATAAGCAATAATTTTACTTCCTTTAAATGGCGCCATTTTAGCATCCCACTCTTTTAATTTCAAATCAATCTTTGCAAAAAAAGCGTGAAGGTTAGCTTCATAAAAATCTTTATTTGCAGGATCAATACGTTCCAGTCCACTGGCAATATTTCTTGCAATAACTTTTCCATTCAATGGATCAAGCCAGTAGTGCGGGTTTCCATAAATATGAATATCGCCTTCACCCCTGTTAACAGAAGAAGGAACCTGTAACAAACCTACACCTTCTGATGCATCTACATAACCAGGCGATCCTTTTTGAATTTTGGAATTTCTTGAACTGGAAAGCAATTGAGGCGACCATCCGGTTTCAAGATCAAGCCCTACCGTTACAAAAAGATCTGCATTTGAAAGGCTGATTATATAACTGGGCTTCGGATCAACAAAGTGCGGATTTTGATAACCCGTTGCTATGGTTTGCACTGAAACCTTATTGCCGCCAATCATTTCTGTAATGCTCTTCATATCCATAGTTGTGGTAACTACTTTTATAGAACCAGCATTAGCACCTGAAATAATTATGAGCAGTAATGAGAAAATTGAAATTATTTTTTTCATGATTTTTTGATCTTTTAAATTATTTATTTAATAGTTTTTTAATATTGATGTGCACCATGTGCGCCAATTACAAATATCCAACGCAGCCAAAACTGGTTGAAACCCGATTGAATATTAACATTGGTTACTTTACCTTCAAATTCTATTTTTTGAAATTCAGTTGCCAGCCAGCCTGCACTTAACGAATACGCCTGTTCTACGATATTTTTGTTATAAGGTTTTTGTGCATAATCATATCTCCCTGTTAAAAACCAGCGCTTAGCAATTTGATATTCTAAAAAAGAATAAAGCCCAAAAGAGTTAGACATTTTATTTGCAGAATATTTTGCATTGCTGTAAAAAAATTCACTTTGCCAGGTAAGGGATTTGTAAGTATTTAATTGAACGGGCTTCCATTTGTAGGTTAAATCAATTGCTCCAATGTTAGTTGTGCTGGAAGAATCATTAGGTCCTGTAATACCGCTTAAACCAAATTCCAATGTTGTATTATCACTTAATGTAAAAAAGTTTTTAAGATGTCCGAGATAAATAAAACGGTTATTATCCCCACGATAAAAGCTTGGTGATTCAGAAGCTCCGGAAGTGGCCTGAAAAATCAGCTCCGAATAAAATTTGGTAGGCAAAAGCCAGCTAAGCGAAGCGCCTTCATCATTCAAGCCTTCTTCACCAAAATAATTTACAAAAGCATTTGGCAAATCAATAAAAGGTAAGGCATGAGGGTGTGTGGGATTTATCCTACCCACAGCTTCTCTAAACTTTCCCACTTTTAATTGCAATTTTGCAGGAAGCGAAAGTGTAGTGAGATAACCTTCTTCTACTGCTGCACCATACTTGTTTGTTGCAGGATCTCTTCCGAAAGTTAGAAAAAAATCTGCCCTGATATAGGGATCAACAACAGATTGAAATGAAATTTCTGTTTCATTAAGATAAGCATCAAAATTCCTTTTGCCCTGGCTAATATAGGATGCCCGAAAATCAGCAACTACACCTATATCAGGATTAGATGAAATACCGGAACGGGTTTGCTGGGGAGCCACTTCGGTATTTGTTTGCATTTGTTGCTCGATCTGTTTAAGCAGAACAGAATCTGTAGCTGTGCTGTCAGTTTGCGCAACAGTTTTATTGCTAAAAATAATTGCTGATAACAACACAATAACAGGAATTATTTTTTTGGGTCCGAATTGTAAGTTCACGGGGAAAATTTAGCATAATAAAAAATACATTACAGCAGATGTTTTTACAACATCTTTATTAAACTAAATATTTACCGGCGGACCACGAAGCGGATAGTAAATTTTAGAGATGGAACAAAAAGATATCTCCTTAAAAATATAAGCAGAAAAAGAAGTGAATAAGGGAAAAGAAAATATATGCTGATCACTTACAAAAGTTGATTCTGCTACAAGATTATCGCAATCACAATTGTAACCTGATTTACTTAGCTGAAAAGGTATATCATTTCTTTTTTTAGAGGTTATATCAATATGTTTTGCAAACAGATTGTGCAGAAATCTTTTGGGAGTAATGCTTAATGCAAAAACAATCAGCAGTAAGCCGGAAAGAAATCTTATTATGCAAACAGATCTAAACAAAAGATTTTATATCAGTTATTGTAAATGTAACAAAAGGATACGAAACAAGGTTGCAAATGTAAATTTATAAGCAATAACAGAAATGTTAATAAGGTTTTTCCTTACAGAAATTATACGATTAATAGATTATAGTTTAGCGACACTTCTTTGGTAAATGTTTAACCTAATATCCCGGCTTTCGTTTTGTATATTTATAATGAAGTTGGAAATAAACAAGAAAAATAATAAATCAAAATATTAATATACTTTCTACACGTCATGAAATATTTATGGAAGTGGCAGCAAATCTTAGTTTTTCTAAAGCAAGTGAAATATTATTTATAAGCCAACCCGCTATCAGTAAGCACATTAAAGCATTAGAGGGATTTTATAAAACCACATTGTTTGAAAGAAAAGGCAACACTATTCACTTAAGCACCGGTGGCAAATTATTATACAATCGTTTAAAAGAAGCAAAGAAAATTCAAAATCAATTGGACTTTGAATTAAATATCTTGAAAACTTAAATTAAAAACCCTGCTTTTAAATTTAAATGTATAAGATGATTCTCTATACAGGTAGATATTTTTAAATGATAATTAGTTAGTAACCACCAATGTTCCTGTCATACCAGTATGAATATTACAATGGTATGGGAAATTGCCCGCTACGGTTGGTGTAAAACTGAAAGAACCTCCAGTGGCTACATTGCCGCTGTTAAATGTAGTTCCATCATCTGATGTTACTGTATGTGTAGTATTATCATTATTCGTCCATTTAACGGTTATACCAACTTTAACAGTAATAGAGGAAGGAGAAAAGCTCATACCACTTATGTTAACAGTAGTTCCACCTACGCCCACTGTACCTCCGGTGCCACCTGTTCCATAAGTTCCACCTGTAGCGCCGGATTTACTGCAGGAATCAATAGCTATACTAAATAAGAAACAAAAGATAAAAGCTGATAAAATGTTTTTACTTTTCATAAACACTGTTTTAATTTTTTTTAAATAATTTTTTTTAAATCTGTATTATCACTATTTAATACGGATATGAGAGCAGAGGGTTGCCTGTAAAGAATTAAAATGATCAGATAAAAAATAATGTAAAAAAATTAAGGCTTGCGGGCTGATGTTTTTACCTGGATAATTTTTTTGTTATCCCGATATTTAAACCGGTACTCATAATTGGTAAACTTCCAATACCCACTCCTTTAAGAGGAATTTTTATATAAGGTTCGATGCGAAGCGTAATATTTTGCCTAAGCGCCCGATTATATCCGACGCTAAAATTTGCAACAGCCAGTAAGTTAGTTGAAGAGTTTTTGTAAGTTGAAGAATTTTGATATTGCTGTCCGTTATTGTCAATTGTAAAATCATACTTTTCGTTTTTCATAAAATATGAAGACCAGCCTGCTGAAGCAGAAAAATTGGTTTTACCCAATGATTTAAAATTATACTTTAACAAAAAAGGTATTTCTATCATCTCACACAAGCCATCTACATTTTTTATTTGTGCATTGGTATAAACTCTTTTTGTACTAAAGTATTTGCCTTCACTATAATAAAATTTCTTATCCCACGCTACACCTGATTCCACACTTATTTTCTTATTTAACTGGTATCCAATCACCAAACCAAAAGTTACACCTACATTTTTTACAGACTGAAACTTAACTGTACTTATATCCGGACTTATAATTATACCGGCATATAACCCTTTCTGTTTCTGTTTCTGCTTCTGCTTTTTATTAATTTGTTTTTGTGCAGCATCCTGATTGTTATTTACAGATGTATCAACCCTGTTAAATTCTTTTTTATCATTATTTATTTCAATCGCTGTTGTTTTTTTATTCCCGTTTTTAATATCATCTGGTTCACCATTATTATTTACAGGTAATATTGATTCCATTTCTTTTTTATCAGGTTTATTATTTGGTGTTCTTACAGAAATGGATAAAACATTTTGTACAGGTGAGCTATTGTTAGCTACAACGGTCGTATAATTTAATCTCGGATTTTTAATATTACTTCCATTACCGGAGAAATTTACAGGTGTCAGATTCTTTGGTTGTATTGGCTGTACTGATTTTTCAGGATTTATGTTTTTAGATTGTTCGGCATTTGCTAAATTTTTATTTGCGGGATTTTTTGCTGAAATATTTACAGCGTTGCTGCCGCTTTTACGAAAAGAATAATTATCATAAACCCATACTGCCGGCAGTAATAATAAAAGCCACAACAAGTGTCTGTAATTTTTATTTTTTGAAGAACCTCTGTCAGTATTTACGGGTTTCTCAACTGATAATTTTTTAACTACAGCATTCCAATCAGCGCTATCCGTATTTAGCGGATAACCTTCTGCCGCTCTCCTGAATAATTCGTCCATATCGTCGTTTACGTGTTCCATACCTGAATTTGCAGTTCATTTTTTTTAATATAACTTCTTAATAAAGCTTTTGCTTTTGATAAATTAGATTTAGATGTTCCCACCGCTATTTTTAGCTGGTTAGCTATTTCCTGGTGAGTAAATCCATCTACAACATACATATTAAACACTACCCTGTAACCCGGTGGCAGTTTTTTTATTTCATTAATAAGTTCTTTATATAACAAAGCCTGGTCAGCGGATTGCGATTTATCTTCAATCCAGATCTCTTCATTGGTCATTCCAATTTCAGGCAAAAAATTATCCTTTCTCAACCTGTCAATAGCGGTATGTATCATTATGGTTTTAAGCCATCCCATAAATATCATCTCCAGGTTTTGAGATGATGATTCATAATGAAATTGATTCAGCTTGCTAAATACTTTTACAAAACCGTCATTTACAACATCTGTTGCTTTGTCGTACCTGTAAATATATCTGAAAATGATCTTAAGACTATATCCATAGTATTTCTCATAGAGATGCTTATGATCTCTGATATTATTTTGCATGCATCCTTCAAGTATTTCGTGCAGGCTCATTGCTCGTTTAACAGTATTTATTATTATGAATACGAAATATTTTTGTTTTGGTTGCTTAAGGTAATAAAAAAATAGTTATCAGTTTACTCTGGTTAAGCAAAATTCTTTTAAAACTTTCAAAAATTCTTTCAGCAAGCTGGAGCGTTGATCTTATTTATGATGATGATGTAAAATTGTTTGGAAAGAATCATACTTCTCCCGGCATGCAATTCAAATCATTGATAGGAGTTGGGTTATCAGTAAAGCTTTAATTAATATTCTCAATAATTCCAGCAATGCCCTGCCCGCCGCCAACACAGGCGGTTACTATTCCATATTTTTTATTTAACCGCTTCATATCATTCGTGATCTGCACAGTAAGTTTAGTGCCTGTACAACCCAGCGGATGTCCTAATGCAATGGCGCCACCATTTATATTTACAATTTCAGGATTCAATTCTAACTTATTAATTACAGCCAAAGCCTGCGATGCAAAAGCCTCATTCAATTCTATAAGATCGATTTGAGAAAGATTCATTCCTGCCTGCTTTAAAGCTCTTGGCACAGCTTCTACAGGGCCAATGCCCATAATTCGTGGATGCACACCGGCACTTGCACACGAAACCAAACGTGCTATTGGTTTTAGTCCTAATTCATTTACCATCTTTTCACTCATAACAATTACAAATGCTGCGCCGTCACTTGTTTGTGAAGAGTTGCCTGCAGTAACTGTTCCACCTGCGGCAAATGCAGGTTTTAATTTAGAAAGCGCTTCAATAGTTGTATCTGCTCTTACACCTTCATCTGTATCAACAACAAAATTCCTTTTTTGTTTTTTTCCTATTTCATCCAAATAAATTTCTTCAACATTCATCGGCAGAATTCCATTTTTAAAATAACCATTGTCAATGGCAGCTTTTGCTTTTCTATGAGAATTATAACTGAATTCATCCTGTGCTTCCCTGCTAACATTATATTCTTTGGCAACAGCTTCTGCAGTAAGTCCCATTCCTAAATAATAATCCGGTGTATCGGAAGTCACAGAATATGCCGGCACAGTTTTCCATCCGGCAGTAGGTACCATGCTCATATTTTCAGTTCCTCCGGCAACAATACATTCTGCCTGTCCACTGCGAATTTTTGCAGTTGCAATAGCAATTGTTTCCAAGCCACTGGCGCAATAACGGTTCACCGTCATGCCTGGCACTTCAATTCCCAAAGCTCTTACGCTAATCATTCTGCCAACCTGTAAGCCTTGCTCAGCCTCTGGTACAGCGTTGCCAACAATAAGATCATCAACTCTTTTGCTGTCTAATTGCGGAACAGTTGCCATCAATCCTTTTATTACATCAACCGCCAGGTCATCGGGACGATAAAATCTAAAACTACCTTTCTTTGATTTTGTAACTGCTGTTCTGAATCCGGCAACTATATATGCTTCCTGCATTTGATTTATAAATTTGATATTTGAAATTATATTGCAATTTACTTTTAAATAAATAGTAATGATCAAAATTTCAGTAAACAAAATCCCAAAAATCCTTTAATCTCAAAAATCCCAGTTCAGACAACCTCATGTACAAGCTGCTCCGTAATATTTTGTTTTGGTTTGATGCAGAACAGGTTCATTATTTTTCAATGAATTTTTTAAAGCTGATTTGTAAGATCAATTTCATAAAAAAAATAATTAGTAAGACATATACTCCTGTTGACTCTCCGGTTACTGCTTTTGGATTACAATTTAAAAATCCTGTTGGTCTTGCTGCAGGCTTTGATAAAAATGCAAAATATCTTACTGAATTAGAAGCGCTGGGTTTTGGTTTTATCGAAATAGGAACCGTTACACCATTGCCTCAAAAAGGAAATGATAAACCAAGATTGTTCCGGCTGCCGAAAGACAAAGCATTAATAAACCGCATGGGATTTAATAATGACGGAGTTATAGTAATTGCTAAGAGATTAAAAGAGTGGAAGGAGAAAAGGAGTGAATGGTCAATGGTCAATGGTCAATCAAAAACTCATTCGCAATTCACTCCAAATAGCTACCGGGATCACAATTCACGACTTATCATCGGTGGCAACATTGGTAAAAACAAAAATACCGCAAATGAAGATGCATGGAAAGATTATGAAATTTGCTTTCGTGAATTGTTTGATTGGATTGATTATTTCGTTGTTAATGTCAGCTCACCAAACACACCGGGTTTAAGAGAACTTCAGCAAAAAGATTCTTTGAGAAAAATTTTATCTCATCTGCAAAACTTAAATTTTAATAAAGAGCATCCAAAGCCTGTGCTCTTAAAAATTTCTCCTGATCTTAACGAAAGTGAAATTGATGACATTATCGATCTTGCGATCGAAATAAATTTAGATGGATTGATAATAAGCAATACAACCATTAGCAGAGATAAACTACAAACTACAAACTACAAATTACAAACTATTGGTTCAGGTGGATTGAGTGGGAAACCTTTAAAAGGATCTTCAACACAAATAGTACAATACATCTGTAAAAAAACAAATAATAGAATCCTCATTATTGCAAGTGGCGGAATATTTGACGGTGATGATGCAATTGAAAAAATTAATGCCGGCGCTACATTGGTGCAGGTTTGGACCGGTTTTATTTATGAAGGTCCGGCTATTGCAAAAAATATTTGCAGATCGTTACCATAAATTCGCAGATCAATATAAAGTATGGAATCATTATTTACAGCAGAAAACTTCGTTAGTTTATTAACGCTTACAGTTTTGGAAGTTGTTTTAGGCATTGACAATGTAATATTTGTTTCCATTGTTATGAGTAAGCTGGATGATGCAAAACAAAAAACCGCCAGAAAAATATGGATGTTTGCCGGCATTGCTGTAAGAACCGGTTTATTAATTGGACTTGGATGGTTGGTTCAACATGGCAGTTCAGAATTGTTCAGCATATTTGGTAAGGGCTTTAACTTAAGAAGCCTTATTATGTTGGGTGGGGGATTTTTCCTGCTATATAAAACCGTTAAAGAAATTCATGAAAAGTTAGAAGGCGATGATGAAATTGAAAAAGGATTTCAAAAAGTTCCAACAAAATTCGGTACAGTTATAAGTCAGATAATATTAATTGACATGGTGTTTTCTTTTGACAGCATAATAACAGCTGTTGGTATGGCACGCAGGGTGGAAGTAATGATTGTTGCGGTTATAATAGCAATGATCATTATGTTTATTTTTTTAAGAAAGATCAGCGACTTTATCCATAAACATCCTACTTTAAAAATGCTTGCGTTATCTTTTTTAGTAATGATAGGTGTGGGATTATTAATTGAAGGATGGGATGCTGAAAAAGCCCATGATCTGCATTTAAAGAACTACGTTTATTTTGCTATGGCTTTTTCTTTTGCAGTGGAAATGCTGAATATGTGGATGAGAAAAAAACAAAAACAAAATTTAAAACCGCTGGAATTGCATGAAGCACACTTTAAAGAAACACCAGTAAACAATGGTGACAGCGCTAAATAATTACTGCTGATTTAATAAAACGCAGGCAACTATTGCGGCTGTTTCTGTTCGCAATCTTGTATCTCCTAATGAAACCGGGATAAAATTATTTTGTTTTGCAAATTCAACTTCTTCTTTTGTAAAATCACCTTCAGGACCGATAAGGATTATTGTTGATTGCCTGCCTGTCCGGTAGGCAGGTTTAATTGCCTGCCTGTCCGGTAGGCAGGCTTCATTGGTTAATTGTTTTTTTTCTTCTTCAATACAATGTGCAATATATTTTTTTTGGTGGGTTGAGTTTTTAATAATGTCTTTAAATTTTATTGGCTCATGCAATACCGGCAACCATGCCTGCTGGCTTTGCAGCATTGCACTGATAAGAATATTTTTCATCCTGTCGTGACGAAAATGTTGCTTCTCTGTTCGCTCGCAGATCAAAGGAATAATTTCTGAAATGCCTATCTCTGTTGACTTTTCAAGAAACCATTCGAAGCGGTTTGTATTTTTTATTAAAGAGATAGCGATTGTGATGTTGGATGTACGAGGTGGAATGTTTGATGTTGAAAGAGCGTTTACTTCAGCAGCTTTTTTATTTTCTGAAATTATTTCTACAGTTATTATTTCACCTTTCCCATTGGTAAGTTGAAGCTGTTCTCCCTGCTTCATTCTCAAAACCTGGATGATATGCTTTGATGTATCCTCACTTAATATAAAAGAAGATTGATTAACCGGGATTTGCTCTATATAAAAAAAAGGAAGTGACATTAATTTATTCTTTACCATTCAGATTGCAACTCATCTAAATTTCTTCCGGCATAAATAATGCTAAGTACAATTACAGTATTTTGTATCACTCTATAAATAATAAAATAAGGAAAAGATTTTAGTGGAGCTCTTCTGTGAATTTTTGTGAGGAAAGAAAATGTATTTGGTTTATGAGATAAAATGTCTATTCTTTTATCAAAATCTTCTTTAAATCTTTCGCCTAACCCGGATAATTTATTTTCATACCAAAAATAAATTTCTTCAATTTCTAAAGCCGCATCTTCTTCAATTATTACCTCATACATTTGGTTTAGGTTTTAAACGGCTTTTCACCTCTTCCCATGTATATGTTTTTGTTTTGCCGGACAAATAATTTTCTTCTCTCTCTTTTAATATTTGTATTTCTTCATCGGTCAAATTATTTTCTTCAGAATCATCCTGAATTTTTGCAGAGATAATAGTTTGTACAGCTTTTAAAAATTCAATATCATCAATATTATTTATGAGCTGATGAATTTCTTCTTTTACTGTTTCAGTGTCCATAAAAAATTATTTTATCAAATATAAAATTTGAAAACCACAATCTTAAAATCAAAATCAGAAATTAAAACGGTGTCTCATCATCAAATTCTCCATCATTCATTTTGCTTCCTTTTTGAATGTAGAGCTTGGCTCCATCACCATCAATATCACTAACCGGTTTCCAGTTACCACCGCCGGGAAACTGGCTGCTGGCGTCAGTTCCATCTTCCTCAATAAATTTTTGAATATGCAGCAATGCTTTGAATTTGATGTTATCCAGTTGTCCGTTCCTGTGCTTTGCAATACGCAAATGGGTTTCGCCTTTGTTGCTTTCGCCCATTTCATTTGCAGTGATGTCATAATATTCAGGGCGGTATAAGAACATTACCATATCAGCATCCTGTTCAATAGCACCGGATTCCCTAAGGTCACTCAGCTGCGGAATTTTTTGTCCTTCTTTAGCCCCACGTTTTTCAACCTCACGGCTTAACTGACTTAAAGCAAGAATAGGAATATTTAATTCCTTTGCAAGCCCTTTCAGATCTCTTGAAATACGGCTTATCTCCTGCTCACGGTTGGTATTGCGGTTCTCACTTATTCCGCTCATCAACTGGAGATAATCGATAATTATTAAACCAACATTATGTTTATTTTTTAAACGGCGGCATTTAGCCCGAAGCTCAAAAATATTCAGCGCTGCTGTATCATCAATGTGTATTGGCGCTGATGCTAATCTTTCAATTCCTTTTTTATAGAGCTGCTTCATCTCATGTTCTTCCAACCTGCCTCTTGAAATTTTCTCTAACCATATTTCACTTTCAGCGCTTAAAATTCTTTGCACCAATTGCCCTGCACTCATCTCTAAAGAAAAGAAACCAACCGCTGTTGGTTTTGTTGGATGCAATGCAGCATTGCGTGCAAGGTTAAGTGCAAATGCTGTTTTACCTACTGATGGACGTGCTGCCAGAATTATTAAGTCAGTTGGCTGCCATCCATACGTTGTCCTGTCTAACGAAGCAAAGCCTGTAGGCACACCGCTTATTTCATCCTGTCGGGTACGCAGGTCCTCAATTCGCTGAATAGTTTTTACCAATACATCACTTATGCTTGCATAATCCTTACGAAGATGGTTATTGGTTATTTCAAATAATTTAGATTCTGCTTCATCTAAAAGTTCGAACACATCAGTGCTGTCTTCATAAGCATCACCTATTATTTCGCCGCTGATCCTGATAAGTTCTCTTTGAATAAATTTTTGCAGAATAATTCTTGAGTGGGCTTCAATATTTGCAGATGAAACAACCGCATTGGTAAGCTTTGAAACATAATAAGGACCGCCAACCAGATCAAGTTCTTCACGTAATTTTAATTCCTCAACAACAGTTAAAAGATCGATGGGTAAATTTTTCTGCTGCAAACCCTGCATGCTTCTGTAAATACGCTGATTGGCTTCCACATAAAAACATTCAGGCTTTAAAATTTGTGCTATTGTATCAAAAGCACTTTTTTCAAGCATAATAGCACCAAGCACAGCCTCTTCAAGGTCTTTAGCCTGTGGCGGCACTTTGCCATACATCATTGTTCCGAGGTCCAGGGTACCGCTTTTGCGACGGGTTTTTCTATCCTTATTGAGATTAGTAAGATCCATATTTATTTTGCAGTTGTTAGGTTAATAAACTGATTTCATCTTGCTAAATGAATACAGGGCGACTAAGGTAAAGGACAAAATTTTAAAAAAAATAAAGACTTTATCCTTAAGTTATTCCAACCGCTGTTCACTTAGATATCCTCGAATTAACCAATTTATTAACACTAATATTGAGCTTCTCCACAATTTAAAATTTTTTTCCGTTCTTTTTGAAGTGATATTCACAAAGTTTGTGGAGAAAAGAAATTTAATTTTTTGATGTTAATTTTCATTTTATTTCTTATAATGGAAAACATGCCCAAAAAGCAATTCAACCCTTTAAATTCATCTTCCTTATTTTTGAAAAAGTGTTATAATTAATATAGAATGAAAATCAGTTACAATTGGCTTAGTGAATATATACCGGAGATTCCGGAACCTGAAAAATTAAGCAGCATCTTAACTTCTGTAGGGCTTGAAGTGGAAAGCCTGGAAAAATATGAAGAAGTAAAAGGCGGGTTAGAAGGATTGATAATTGGTGAAGTAACAGAATGTATAAAACATCCTGAAGCTGATAAATTAAAACTTACAAAAGTAAATACCGGAAATGGTGAGCTTCAAATTGTTTGCGGCGCACCAAACGTTTCTGCAGGGCAAAAGGTAGTGGTTGCAACAGTTGGCACTACATTGCATCCTTTAAAGGGTGAACCGGTGACGATGAAAAAAGCAAAGATCCGCGGCTACGAAAGTCAGGGAATGATATGCGCTGAAGATGAGATAGGAATAGGAGAAAGCCATGAAGGCATTATAGTTTTACCGAATGATGTTGAAGTTGGAAGTGAAGCTTCAGTATATTTTAATCCTTATGCAGATTGGATATTTGAATTAGGTATTACTCCCAACCGAATGGATGCAATGAGTCATCTGGGTGTGGCAAAAGATGTGTATGCTTATTTATCTTATCATAATAAAAAAAGTGCTCCAATAAAATCGCCTTTTAAAAATAATTTTAAAGTTGATAACCATAAATTACCAATTGAAGTTATTATAGAAAACAAAGAAGCTTGCCAGCGATATTCAGGCGTTAGCATAAGCAATATAAAAGTTAAGGAAAGCCCTAAATGGCTGCAACAAAAATTAAAAAGTATTGGTGTTCGTCCAATAAATAATATAGTTGATATCACTAATTATATTCTGCATGAAACCGGGCAACCTTTACATGCTTTTGATGCTGATAAAATAAAAGGCAACCTGCCTGCCGGACAGGCAGGTAAAATAATTGTAAAAAATCTTGCAGCGGGAACAGCCTTTATAACATTAGATGAAAAAGAAAGAAAGCTAAATATCGCAGATCTTATGATATGCAATGGAGATGAAGAACCTATGTGTTTCGGTGGTGTTTTCGGTGGAATTAAGAGTAGCGTGAAAGAAACTACAAAAAATATTTTTTTAGAGAGCGCCTGGTTTGAACCAAAATCTATAAGAAGAACTTCTTTGCTGCATAATTTAAGAACCGATGCCTCAAACCGTTTTGAGAAAGGTGTTGATATAAGCAATACAGTTAATGTTCTTAAAAGAGCGGCAATTATGATAAAAGAATTAGCAGGCGGAGAAATAGCATCGGACGTTGTTGATGTTTATCCAAGCCCGAAAGAAAAAACAGAAGTTGTTTTAAGAAATCATTACCTGAAAAAAATAAGCGGAAAAAATTATCATCCTGATACAATAAAAAATATTTTACAAAGCCTGGATTTTGAGATATTGAAAGAAGGATTGGATGACCTTCGCATCGCAGTGCCATTTAGTAAACCGGATATTACTTTGCCGGCGGATATTATTGAAGAAATAATGAGGATTGATGGATATGATAATGTTGAAATTCCATCAGCGATAACAATTTCACCGGCTGTGGAAACCGCAGGATTTGAATTTGCATACAAAGAAAAAATTGCCAATTATTTAATAGGACTTGGATTTTCAGAAATACTTACCAACTCAATAACTAACAGTGCATATTATAAAGAAGAGGTTTTACATTCAACAGTAAAGCTTCTAAATAATTTAAGCGTAGCGTTGGATGTTATGCGACCTGCTCTTTTAGAAACAGGATTGGAATGTGTGGCACATAATATCAATCACAAAAACAATGACCTGCTGTTATTTGAATTTGGAAAAGCTTATTCAACTTCAGGTATAGGCAATTACAATGAAGAAGAACATTTATGTTTATATGCTTCCGGAAATAAAAATCAACTTGGCTGGAGGGGCAAAGAAACCAAAGCAGACATTTATTTTGTAAAAGGCGTTTGCGAAAAATTATTTCAGTCATCAGAAGTTGATAATATAAGTTTTAAAATTTCTGATTCTTCTCTCAATGCTTTTGTTAACGATGAATTAGTTGCACAAATAAATACTGTAGATAAAAACAAACTTGAACAATTCTCTATAAAACAACCTGTTTTTTTTGCTGATATAAATTGGGGAAAATTAACAGGATTCGCTAAGAAAGTAAAAATTGAATTTTCAGAAATATCAAAATATCCGGAAGTACAAAGAGATATATCGATGATAGTGAATAAAAATATTTCTTATGAAAATGTGGAAAGCTTAATTAAGTCTTTAAACATTTCTAAACTGGTTAACATTAAATTGTTTGATATTTTTGAAAGCGAAAAATTAGGACAGGATAAAAGATCTCTTGCAGTTAGTTTTACTTTTTCTGACAAAGAAAAAACACTTACTGATAAAGAGATTGATGCAATGATGAATAAAATAATTGTATCTTATGAAAAAGAATTAGGCGCAGAAATAAGAAAAGCCTCTTAATGAATAATCTTGAAGCACATATCAAATTAATTAATGAAAAACTTCAGCAGTTATTAAAAAAACATGTTGCCTTAAAAAAAGAAAATGACAATTTAAATGATGAGGCAAAAAAACTCAGGCAAAAAGAAGAGGATTATAAATCTACATTGTACGAACTTGATCAAAAAGTAAATATTTTAAAAGCTGCCTCCGGGCAAATGACCGAAGCTGATCAAAAAGAATTTGAAAAGCGAATTAACCAATATATAAAAGAGATTGATAAATGCATTGGATTGCTAAGTGATTAGTTATGGCAGAAGAACTCATACCAATAAATATTTTAATCGGCGACAGAACCTATCGCATAAAAAGTCTGTCTAAAGACGAAGAAATAATCCGGAAGACCTTAAAAATAATTAACGATAAAATAATTGAATTTAAAACCCAGTTTGCCGGAAAGGATATGCAGGATTACATTGCAATGGTATTAATATGGTATGCCACACAAGCCGCATCTACAGGAAATAACCAGCAACTGGAAAGCGAATTTGAAAAAATACTATCGGGTATAGAGCATCAAATAGATAAGGTTCTATAATACCTATCTTTAGATTGTCCATTAATTTCCACAGTTTTTATTTATCTTCGTTTTATCACGATTCTCATTTGAGTATAAGTGGATTAAGTAGTAAAAGATTATGAACCGTTTTAAAACATTAATTATCAATGACACAAATACTTCCAATAATAATTGGTGCCGCCGCATTAATAATAGGTATTCTACTGGGTAAATTCATCTTTGCAAAAAACACAAAAAAACAGGTAGAAGAAGCAGAGCAACAGGCACAAAAAATTATTTCCGACACAAAAACACAGGCTGAAACATTAAAAAAAGAAAAACTGCTGGAAGCCAGAGAAACGTTTGTTCAATTAAAGGCTGACCATGATAAAGAAGTGTTTCAACGCAACCAAAAATTGAGTGAAGCTGAGAACCGTCTTAAACAAAAAGAGCAATCAGTAAATCAAAAAGATCAGAGTATTGCCAAAATCATTAAAGATAATGAGGTTATAAAAGAAAATCTTACCCGCCAGCTTGAAGTGGTAAATATTAAGCGAACTGAACTTGAAAAGCACCAGGAAGAACACATCCGCAGACTTGAAAAAGTTGCAGGTCTTTCTGCTGAAGAAGCAAAGGCACAATTAATAGAAAGCCTGAAACAGGAAGCACATTCTCAGGCGCTTATTATACAGCAGGAAATTATTGATGATGCAAAACTCAGGGCAAATAAAGAAGCCAGAAAATTAATTATTCAAACCATACAACGCACAGCGGCGGAGCAGGCAATTGAAAATGCTATAACTGTTTTTAATCTTGAAAGCGATGAAATAAAAGGCTCTATCATTGGCAGGGAGGGACGAAACATCCGTGCTATAGAAGCCGCTACAGGCGTAGACCTTATTGTGGATGACACTCCTGAAGCAATTATTCTTTCTTCATTTGATCCCTTACGCCGTGAGATTGCAAGACTTTCTTTACAACGTTTAGTAGCTGATGGACGTATTCATCCTGCACGTATTGAAGAAGTGGTGGAAAAAACACGTAAACAATTAGAAGATCAAATTATAGAGATTGGCGAACGCACTGTAATTGAATTAGGCATTCATGGCTTGCATAAAGAACTGGTTCGTATAGTTGGTAAGATGCGTTTCCGCTCTTCTTACGGTCAAAACTTATTAATGCACAGTCGTGAGGTAGCAAATCTTTGCGGAATAATGGCGGCTGAACTTGGCATGAATGCGAAACTCGCCAAACGTGCAGGTCTTTTACATGATATAGGCAAAGTGCCAGATGAAGAAACAGAATTAAGCCATGCTTTACTTGGAATGAAACTGGCGGAAAAATATGGTGAAAATCCTGCGGTTTGCAATGCCATTGGCGCTCACCACGATGAAGTGGAAATGGAATATGTTATCTCCCCCATTGTTCAGGCATGTGACTCCATGAGTGGTGCAAGACCAGGTGCACGCCGGGAAATAATGCAGCAATACCTGCAACGTATCAAGGATCTTGAAAATCTTGCATTAGTTTATCCTGGCGTTGAAAAAGCTTACGCCATTCAGGCTGGTCGTGAATTGAGGGTAATTGTTGAAGCAGATAAAGTATCAGATGGTGATAGTGACAAACTAAGTTTTGAGATAGCCCAGAAAATTCAAACTGAAATGACTTATCCGGGGCAAATAAAGGTTACAGTAATAAGAGAAAAGAGAGCTATAAACATAGCGAGATAATAAACTTTTCCTTACCTTTGCACCCTTAAAATTAAAGTCATGAATGCCATAGCGTTTGTACACGAACAATTAACTGTAAAGAAAGAACTGCCAAAATTTAAAGCCGGTGATAATATTACGGTTAACTATAAAATTCAGGAAGGCAATAAAGAGCGTATCCAGAGTTTTAAAGGGGATGTTATTAAACGCCAGGGCGAAGGTGGTACAGCAACATTCACTGT
>CABDYF010000401.1_pt1 | contig 19668 bp, 20 predicted proteins | sample 3131951 | NCBI WGS metagenome assembly CABDYF01 (sample SAMEA5534337, study PRJEB31848) | metagenome | biome: tundra; feature: field; material: soil | place: USA | collected 2013-05 | depth 0.45 m | reverse complement strand
ATACCTTCAGCTAAGCCAATGTCTTCACCAACTTCAGCAAGGGTTTTGGTTTCTAAGAGTTCATGTTGTGTCATAATTGTAAGTTTTTTGTTTAGCATTTTTAAGCTTTTCTAAGAAAAACGTGACTACTAACTTCTCACTTTAAAAAAACTTTTACAACAGGTATAAACCCTACATAGAATAGTCAATTTCTATTAAACCCAATACAGGTAAGGGGTTTGGCAGAAAAAACAGCTAAAATTGCGATTAAAAATCAGGTAAATGTACGATAAAGAAATAGTAAAATTACTATGCAGTAAATGGGAGAATTACCATAGGGTTTTTACCATTACGTGGAGATTGTATTAAGTATGACCGACCAGGAGTTCGGTTATTTTGGATTTAAAGCGGGTCTTTTTATTAAAAATGTTGATTGACACTGATCACAAGCACAAAAGCAAATAGAAACTGGATTGAATTGGACCTGCCTACCGGCAGGCAGGTATTTTAGGATATTGGATAAATAAAGTATACCAATGTCAATCAACAATACAAATATAGCCTGGATTGTAAAGTGATAAAAGAGCAGAACTGCTCTATTTTACTTATGTAATTATTACAGACTTTAAAGTAGTTATGCAAATGGCAGTAGTATAATAACGGTAATAAAAATGCGTATATTTACGCTGTGTTTTACTATTTTCCAGTATAAAATATTAATATAGCAATTAGTAATACCAAAGCTTAAATTGCGTTATCAATACCAGAGATTACTAAACCCTAAAGAACTCATTTAATGTCAAGTGCCAACTTAATTAAAATTGCTATTGCAGACGATCACAAAATTTTTAGAGACGGAATAAAAATGGCGCTTGCCGGAAAAGAAAATTTAAAAATGCTTTGGGAAGCAGAGGATGGTAAAGACCTTATGCACAAAGTAGCTATAAAAAAACCTGATGTATTGTTAATGGATATAAGAATGCCGGAAATGGACGGCATAAATGCAATTGAAATGCTGCGGAAGGAATATGAAGATATCAAGATAATTGTTTTAACCATGTATGATGATCAGCAAATGATAAACAGGATGATGGAAATGGGCGCAAATGCTTATCTCACAAAAACCACTGATCCCGAAGAAATTTACAAGGCTATTATTACCTGCATGAACGATGATTTTTATTTTAATTCCCTTGTAAATAATGCTGTGATGGGTAAGCTGATACAAAAGAAAAACGTCCGTCAGCATTACGGAAGCACAGTACCGGTTAATTTTAATGAGAAAGAAATAAAAATACTACAACTGCTTGCGCAGGATAAAACCACAGAAGAGATATCTAAAATAATTTTTTTAAGCCCACGTACTATTGAAACCATTCGCCAGAATATGAAATCTAAGGTTGGCGCTAAAACAATAGCCGGGCTAATTATGTATGGGATGCGTAATAAGCTGATTGATTAAGACTAAAGACTTTCCTTCTTTAATAAAAAATTTCTTTGAGAAAAGCTGCTTTTTTTACCGGATGAAAACCATTGCATGGCAATCTCTCTTTCAATTTCCTGGTCTATAGAAGTAAAGCCCCTGTAAGAAGTTGCTATTTTTGAAGATTTGCAATTAATTTTAATAACTGGTTGACTTTGAATATTTGAAATGTTAGCCATTTGTAAGATTTGTAATAATCCATCAAAATATTATCCAATCTATAAATTCAAACAAATACATTCATTTTGAAAGGGGTACAAATATAAATTAAAAATGTTGTTTTAAAATCTGTGTAATCCTTTCTACATAATTATTTTTTACACCTCAATTTATGTAGCTTAAAATTATTGTGAGAGATTATGCGTTAAGTGCACGTATAATTACTATACCTTAAATTCAGTAGTTCTCCTATTTTGTATTTGGTAAAAAACATAGAATTTTACGTTATCCAAATTCTTATAAAAGTAAAAACCCATTAATATGTCTTTAAAATCGGAAAATATCACACCAATAACAGTAATAATTGCAGATGATCATGTGCTTTACAGGGCAGGTGTAAAAACAGCTTTATCTTCTAAAAAAGATATTAAGATAATAGCTGAAGCTGATAATGGTTCTCACTTACTTATGTTATTAAAAGCCATACAGCCTGATGTAATTTTATTAGATATTCAAATGCCTATTATGGATGGTATAGCTACTTTACCCGAAATAAAAAAGCTATATCCACACATAAAAGTCATTATGCTTACTATGATGGATGATCACAGCATGATAACTAAGTTAATGGAGCTTGGCGCAAATAGTTATCTTACCAAAACTTCAGATTCTGAAATAATTTACGAAGCAATTAAAACCTGTCATGAGCAGGAATATTACTTTAATTCCTTAACCAACCAGGCATTATTAAATAATCTTCGGCAAAAAAATACTGTAATGCCGCATAGATTTATGACAGAGGATGCCCGGCTCACAGATAAAGAAATTACAGTTCTTAAATTAATGTGTGAAGAAAAAAGCACCCGGGAAATTGCCCAGGCTGTTGAATTAAGCCCACGAACTGTAGAAGCCATGAGGGATAAGCTTAAAACTAAGACCGGTACAAAAAGTACAGCTGGCTTAATTATGTATGCTGTTAAGCATAAATTACTTGATGAAGATCTGTAGATAAAATAATTCAATAAGAATTCATACCTCTATTTTTGCTCATTCAATATTTTGAATGAGCATTTTTTTTACTTACAATGATAAGATATATAAAGACGGCACAGCCGTTATTACGCCGGAGAATCGTTCTTTAAGATATGGTGATGGTTTATTTGAAACTTTAAAGATGCACAAAGGAGTAATACAATTACGTGATTACCATTTTGAACGTTTATTCTCAGGAATGAAAATGCTGCAGTTTCAGCTACCTGAATATTTCACAGCGCCTTACCTTAAAAACAAAATATTAGAGTTATATAAAAAAAATCAACATAATTCTTTTACACGTGTACGGTTGATGGTTTTTCGTGGCAATGGAGGTTTATACAATCCGGAGAATCATTTTCCAAATTATATAATACAAACATGGAGTATTGAGCATACCGAAGAATTAAATTCAAATGGTCTCATTATAGATGTCTATCCGGATGCAAAAAAATCGTGCGATAAATTTGCCAACCTTAAGAGTAATAATTACCTGCCATATATAATGGCAGCTTTGCATGCTAAAAAAATCAAAGTAAATGATTGTATTCTTTTAAATAATTATGATAGAGTCTGCGATACTACCATTGCAAATATTTTTATTATAAAAGATGACATTATTTATACGCCTCCTTTAAGCGATGGCTGTGTGGCGGGAGTTATGCGAAGATGGATAATTGAAAAACTTCATGCAGGTTTTAAGATAATTGAAAAAGAAATTTCAATAGATGAGTTAGAAAATGCTGATGAAGTATTTCTTACCAATTCAATTAAGGGGATCAGGTGGGTAAAGCAATTCAGAAATAAAGAGTATAAAAACAGGCTTGTAAAACAAATATTTGTATCGGTTAAACAACAATTACTTTAGGAATATTAAATCATTATTGGAAGTTGAACCCAATAAATTTTTTATAGCATTTTTCCCTTCTTCTCCCAAATTAACTGAATAATCATTTACATAAAGATCAATGTGCTTTCGCATTACATCCTCTTCCATTTCCTGTGAATGTTCACGAACATAATCAGTGATCACAGGATAATTACTGAAAGAGTATTCAATACTTTGTTTAATTAATCCATCTATTTTTTTTAATAATATACGATCGATATTTCTTTTTGCAACAATCCCTCCCAATGGTATTGGAGATTGTTTTTTTTGCTCCCAGAATTCCCCAAGATCAATAATTTTTATAAGACCTTTTTGCTGGTATGTAAAACGGTTTTCGTGAATAATAACACCTGCAACAGCCCCCTCTAAATCTCCCCCTTCAGGGGAGACTTGCGAAGAGTTTTTCAATACAAAATTTTCTATTTCATCATAACGTAAGAATATTTTATTTTTTGCTTCCGGGAAGGCAAGACTAAAAAGCATATGTGCAGTGGTATGTTCACCTGGAATTGCTACTGTATAATTTCTAATTTCTTCATTAACCATTTTTTTATTGGCGATCAAAAGCGGCCCTACCCCTGTTCCCAAAGCGCTGCCGCTGTTCAAAACAAGATAGCTATCTAACAGTAATGGTAAAACTCCATAACTGATCTTGGAAATATCTAAAGTATTTTTTAATGCAAGTTGATTCAGGGTTTCTACATCTTCCAATATCACTTCAAACTCCAGCTCGCCGGTATCAATCTTGTTGTTTACCAATGCGTCAAAAATAAAAGTATCATTCGGACATGGAGAAAATCCAATACTTAATTTTTTCATTGTTTTATTGTTGAATTGTTTTATTGCTAATGCCAGTCAAAACAATTTATCCATTTAGCAATTCAACCAAGTTTTTTAATTCGAGATTAAGATTTTCAATTGCTTCTTTTATTTTCCATTTTGTTTTATCTCTTTCACCCACTTTATTTGATATGCTTCTGATTTGTAAAAAAGGAATGGTTTGCTGCAGGCAAACAAAATGAAACGCAGCGCCTTCCATACTTTCAATATCAGCATTAAAAATTTCTTTTAATTGCATCGTTTGTTTTTTCCTCTCTCTTATCCTGTTTATAGTAACTGCTTTCACTTTTTTTAAATGTGATGTTTGTAAAACTTCAGAAGTATTAACAAGCCATCCTTTTTTAAATGGAAATTTATTTTCGTCACCAAAACCAAGTTGAAAAATCGTTTTGAATTCTCCATTTTCTTCTGCGCCAATATCTGCAAAAGCATCTTGCTCAACTGCAACTACTTCGCCTTTTTTTATTTTCTTTGAAAATTTTCCTGCTATACCTGTCTGTATTACGAGGTCATAATTTTCATTCAATAATTTTTTAGTGAGATGATAAACTGTTGATGGAATTCCTACTCCGCAAATTAGTACCTCAATATTATTATGCAGTCTTACAAAAGGTGCTATTTCCTGCTGCGTGGCTGCAACTACCAATATCTTCATAATACAAATTTCGGATTTAGAAACCACAACTTTGGGTTTCTCTGTTACCTTTGAGAAAATTTTCTCAATCCTCAATGATATACTTAACAAGAGTAGAACATTTTAATGCTGCTCATAAGCTTTATAATCCATGCTGGGATAGAGAAAAGAATGAAGAAATATTTGGTAAATGCGCAAACGAAAACTGGCATGGACATAACTATGAGTTATACATAACTATCAAAGGCGAAATAAATAATGACACAGGATTTTTGTTTGATGCAAAAAAATTGAGCATTCTTATTAAAGAACATGTGCTTGATAAACTGGATCACAAAAATTTAAATGTGGAAGTAGGTTTTTTAAAGGGACAAATATGTTCCACTGAAAACCTTGCAAAAAGTATCTGGCAGCAGTTGCAGGTTCAATTACCGGAAGATGTTCAATTGCATTGTATTAAATTGTATGAGACTCAAAGAATTTATGTAGAGTATTTTGGCCCCCGATAGCTCGGGATAAAATTTTATCTTTAAAAAATGAGTAATAGAGTTGCAGTTTTTAGAAAAGAACATTTTAATGCAGCGCATAGGTTGCACAATCCTGCATGGAGTGATGAAAAAAATTTTTCAGTGTTTGGTAAATGCAATAATCCAAATTATCACGGCCATAATTATGACCTGATTGTAAAAGTAGTTGGAGAGCCAGATCCGCAAACGGGTTATCTGATAGATCTAAAAATGTTGAGTGATCTGGTTAAAGAAAATGTGTTACAAAAGTTTGATCACAAAAATCTTAATCTCGATACAGCAGAGTTTAAAGATCTAAATCCAACGGCAGAAAATATCGCAATTGTTATTTATAATATTTTAAGAGAAAAGATCAATAAGAAATTTGACCTGCAAATAAGGCTTTATGAAACTGAAAGAAATTTTGTTGAATATCCTGCCAATTAAAAAGATAAATTATGAGTTACAAAAAAATTGAAGAGTATTGCGAAGACGACCTTGCTAAATTGGAAAAGAATTACAGGGAAGTATTGGCTTTATTAGGAGAAAATCCTGATAGGGAAGGCTTATTAAAAACGCCTCGGCGCATTGCAAAGGCAATGCAGTTTATTACTCATGGCAATAAGCTTGATGCAAAGGAGATATTGAATTCTGCCAAGTTTCATGAAGAGATGAGCCAAATGATAATTGTAAAAGATATTGAGTTATACAGCATGTGTGAGCATCATATGCTGCCATTCTTTGGCAAAGCTCACATTGCCTATGTTCCCAATGGATGGATAACAGGACTGAGTAAAATTGCAAGAGTAGTGGATGTTTATTCACGCCGGTTGCAGGTGCAGGAAAGGCTTACAACACAAATTTTAAATGCTATCCAGGAAACTTTAAATCCTTTAGGCGCAGCAGTTGTAATTGAGGCGTCGCATTTGTGTATGATGATGAGAGGGGTGCAAAAACAAAACTCAGTAACAACTACATCTGCCTTTTCAGGTGAGTTTGAAAAAAATGAAACCCGCAGTGAGTTTCTAAAACTTATCAGCTCAAAACTTCATTAGTAATTATTAAGATGGGTAAACACGCTTATATTTTCCCTGGGCAAGGTTCGCAGTTTAGCGGTATGGGAAAAAGTTTATATGATACCAATGAAACAGCTAAAGAAATGTTTGAAAAAGCTAATGATATTTTAGGATTTTGCATTTCTGATATAATGTTTTCAGGCAGTGACGAAGATCTTAAGCAAACAAAAGTTACACAGCCTGCGGTTTTTTTACATTCTGTAATTCTTTATAAAACTATACCGAATGTAAAACCTGATATGGTAGCAGGCCATTCGCTCGGAGAATTTTCTGCATTGGTTGCAAATGAAGTTTTAAGTTTTGAAGATGGGTTAAAGTTAGTGTCAGTAAGATCAAAAGCTATGCAGAAAGCGTGTGAAGTAAATCCTTCTACAATGGCCGCTGTACTTGGACTGGATGATAAAAGGGTAGAAGAAATTTGTGCTTCAATTAAAGATGAAGTTGTAGTTGCAGCAAACTATAACTGCCCGGGACAAATAGTTATATCCGGCAGTAATAAAGGTATTGAAGAAGCATGTGTGTTGATGAAAACTGCCGGTGCAAAAAGAGCATTGGTATTGCCGGTTGGCGGCGCTTTTCATTCTTCATTAATGGAGCCTGCAAAAGAAGAACTAACCATTGCTATTGAAGCCGCACATTTTAATAAACCCCTTTGTCCTGTTTATCAAAATGTCGTTGCAGGTGCAGTTACTAATCCCGAAGAAATAAAAAGAAATTTAATTCAACAGTTAACAGGTGCCGTAAGATGGACACAAAGTATACAGGCAATGATCGCTGATGGCGCCACCCATTTTACAGAAGTTGGGCCTGGCAAAGTTTTGCAGGGACTTGTGCAAAAAATAAACAAAGAAATGCAGGTTGATGGAATTAACTAACCTTTCTACTTCCGCTAAGCGGATAATTATAACCTGTAGTAAGCGCTTATCACCTTACCTTGAGCTGGAGATAATTGAATTGGGTTTTACACCTGTCCGCACTTTTTCTACCGGCGTAGAATTGCTGGGGACAATGAATGACTGTATTCGCCTCAATTTAAATCTTCGCTGCGCCAGCCAGGTACTTTATTCATTAAAAGAATTTCCTTCTAATAGCCCTGATGATATTTACCGTGAATTGTTTCAGATTCCCTGGGAAAGACTTTTAACTAACGACAGTTATTTTTCTGTAACAAGTAACGTAACGCATCCAAGTATAAATAATTCATTATACGCAAACGTGAAAGTAAAGGATGCAATTGCAGACAGGATGCGGAATAAAACAGGAGGCAGACCAAACTCAGGATCATCATTGGAAGCTGCTGTGATACATCTGTTCTGGAGGAATGAAACTGCTGAAATATTTATTGATACATCAGGCGAAACGCTTGCCAAACATGGGTATAGAAAAATTCCAGGCAAAGCCCCTATGCTGGAGGCTTTGGCTGCAGCAACAATATTGGCAACCAAATGGGACAGGCATTCAACTTTTGTTAATCCAATGTGTGGATCTGCAACAATTGCTATTGAAGCAACATTAATTGCTACCAATCGCCGTCCCGGCTTGTTTCGGGATAATTATGCATTCATGCACATAAAAGATTTTGATGATGTTTTTTTTGAAAAAGAAAGATCAATGTTAGATGAAAAAATAATTGATCTCGCAAACCTAAAGGTGATAGCTACAGATATAAGTGAAGATGCAATTAATATATCCAAAATAAATGCAGGTGCAGCCGGTATAGAAAATTACATTGAATTTACCCGGTGCAGCTTTGAGGATACGCCTATTCCTGAAAATACAAACGGTATTGTTTTTTTAAATCCTGCATATGGTGAGCGTATGGGAGAAGAAAAACAGTTGGAGGAAACCTATGCTGCCATTGGTGATTTTATGAAGAAAAAATGCAAAGGATATACAGGCTATATTTTTACAGGGAATCTTGCTTTGGCAAAAAAGATTGGATTAAAACCTAAAAGGAAGATAGAGTTTTATACCAGTAAGATAGACTGTCGTTTATTGGAGTATGAATTGTATGCAGGAACCAGGCGATAATCCTTTTCATACCATACAACATTTGCAGATTTAATAACTTCCACAAATTTTAAATTCTTTTTATATAAACGGTAACATTTCTGCACCCCTGTACGTTTATTTTCGTATTCAAGTTATTACCAATGCGTACCGCCTCTTTACTGCTTATTGCTTTATTTTTTCAGCAATATGGATACTCACAAAACCAGTCTAAGCAATTTTCAAACTAAAATCGGTTTGAATTTTTTTATTTTCAGAGATAATCCCATCTTTACTAAAATTTTTAGTAATGAAAGATGAGCGCTATGCTAAAAATTCTATTCGTCAAAATACGGATGGTATTGTAATGTACGTGGATATGAACAGTTTTTTTGCAAGTTGTGAGCAGCAACTTGATCCTGTACTGAGAGGGAAGCCTGTAGGAGTTTGTCCTTACGAAAGTCCAAATGCTGCTGTGATCGCCGTTTCGCTGGAAGCAAAAGCATTGGGCATTACAACAGGCATGCGTCTTATGGAATGCCGGCAGCTTTGTCCTCAACTAATTATAAGACCTTCTCAGCCGGTTAAGTATCGTCATTTTCATGTGGCGATTATTAATGTGCTTAAAAAATATTGTAATGACGTAATTCCCAAAAGCATTGATGAAGCCATACTCAATTTTACTTCTTACAAATTGATCTATAAAGATTTTCTTTCGATAGCCCGCCAAATAAAAAGCGATATTAAAGAACAGGCTGACTATCTTAAATGCTCCATCGGTATTGCACCCAATGCTTTTCTTGCCAAGTTAGCAACCGATCTGCAAAAGCCAGACGGCCTGGTTGAAATTACTGCTGATAATATTGATGAACACCTTAAAAAATTACAGCTAACCGATCTGCCGGGCATTGCTTCAGCAAATGAAAGACGGCTAAAGAAAGTAGGTATTTATACTCCGCTCGAAATGCGATATGCGTCCATATCCTTGCTGCGTAAAGCTTTTGGAGGTATTGTTGGTTATTACTGGCATTGCAGGTTACATTTTTACGAAGTGGACATGTATGTTAACCAGACAAAAAGTATGGGTGCAGGCAGAACAGTTTCTACCCAGCAAAGTTCCTCCCTGCAAACGCTGGATGCTCTGATAATTTCTCTTTGTACAAGGCTTGAACAACGTATGGTAAAGCAATCAGTTTTTTGCAGGCAGGCAATTTTTTCGGTAGGTTATAAAAACCGCAGCGACTGGAAAACACTTTTCCATTTTGCTAATCCTTTGCAGGATGCTATTGAGCTTAAAAGTTACATAGCACAGCGTATTAAAGAATATGAAACCGCTTGTCCTTCTTCCCAGGTTCTTAATAAAGATGTGTTTAGCATAAACATAACAGTGCAGGATTTTATTTCAGAAGATATTATTCAATATAATTTATTTGATAACCGTATTCAGCAGGATAAGTTACGCAAGACCATGTATTTTATAAAAAATAAATATGGGAAAAACAGTGTACGAAAAGCCTGCGAAACCATTGAGCCTGATGTTATGAAAGATGCCATTGGCTTTGGCTCAGTAAAAGAATTAAATGCTGATACCGGATTAAATAATTTTTTGCTGGAAGAATAATTTTCACTTTCCTCATCTTACAATTTCAAAATCATTAAAAGGCGTTTCCGTTTCCTGCGTAGTAATTACATCTTCCACCTTCGCTTTTTCAGGGCCTTTCTTACACCAGTTTATAAACTGCTGTAATTGTTCTTCACCACCTGTGACAGTTGCTTCTACATCATCATTTATTGTATTTTTTATCCAGCCGGTAAGCTTAAGTTTATCCGCAATTTTTTTAGCAGTTGCCCTGTAAAAAACGCCCTGCACTTTACCTTTTATAAGTAAATGAATTGTAGGCATACATCTTTATTTAATAAAATCAAAAAGTGTTGCAGTAAAAATTCCTCTTTCCCTTTTCTTAAAAATAGCTTTCCAGTTTCCAATATATCTTATGAGTGATGGTACAAGGTATTCTCCAAATTTGGTTAGCTCTACCTGCATCTGAACATTAAAATCATATACTCCCGCGTCATAGCTTAACGAATAATTTCGGGCAACAATTTCAAACGTTTTATCATTGAACCATGTTGTCATTTCATCTATTACTACATCGCTTTTTTTATCTTCCTTTGCTTTTATTTTAAATATGTAACAACTGGTTTTATTGTGCTCCTCCATATCAATGCTCATGTTATATTTATCAGCCATGTCCTTATCAAAGATTGCAGTTTTGCCGCTGATAAAAGGGATGCCGTTTATTTGCTTCCCGGGATTGAAGAATAACATTTTTAATTGTGCTTTGTGTTTTTCCATCCCGCTTAATCCTGCTGTTGAAAGGTCTCTTCCTTTAATAATATTGTTTTCGCCACATACAGTTCCTTTCGTAAAAAATAGACCTGCATACATTTCACCTGTGTAGTAATTAAAGTTTTTATCCCGATAGCTATCGGGATCATAAATATCGCCGGTTGTTGTTTCTTCAAGCACCTGCATGCTTCTGCAATTATTATTTCTAACCTGTTTTATTTTACTTCTTAAAGATGCTTTTATATCGCCATCTTTATTCACCATTCTTATATCATTTAATGCAGTAAAGCCAACAATGTGTAACGTACGGAATGCCTTGTAAAAAGTAGTATCGTTTTTTACCCGGTCAATAAAAGCAGGAACATTTATTTTGTTATTGATAACAACCTCAGAAAGTGTAATAACTCTTCCCTCTATATTTATAACAGTGTCATTTTTATTTTGTGCTGAAAGAAAAAGAGGTGAAAAAAAAATAACGGCAGCAATAATGTTTTTGAACATAACTGCAAATTTAATCTATAAAATGATGGAGGATTTGTAAAAATATCTGCTATTTTGAAAAGACCATTTTATAATCAACATTGATCTTTCCTTTGGTAATATCATCTAATTTACGTTTAAGCAATTTTCTTTTTAAGGGTATAAGAAGATCAATAAATAATTTGCCGTTAATATGATCATACTCATGTAAGAGAACTCTGGCTGTTATTCCATTGAATGTTTTTGTATGTGGCTGAAAATTTTCATCCATAAAATCTATCGTAACTTTTTCTTTGCGGTAAATGTCTTCTCTTATTTTTGGAATGCTGAGACATCCTTCGTTGTATGCCCATTCTTCACCATTGATAGAAGAGATATGTGCATTGATAAAAACCCCTTTGTAACCTGCATCATTTGGATACTCTTTCTTTTCTTCTTCATTAAGACTTTCAATGATCTGAATACTATCCATAACAAACAACCTTATATCTTTATTTACCTGCGGAGCTGCAAGTCCTACGCCCTTGCTGTTGTACGTGGTCTCCCACATATCTTCAATTAATTTATCCAGTTGAGGATAATCAGGTGAAATGTCTTTACAAACCTTTCTTAAAATCGGTGAACCATATGCAACAATCGGAAGAATCATATATACCCTCCAGCTCCCTAAAGGGAGAGTTTAATTTTATAATAAAATGCAAATTTAAGAGTTACAATTTGTAATTCCCCCTTTAGGGGGTTAGGGGGTTTCAGGGTTTGGGGAGGCTAGATATTCCTGTAACATCATCGTAGCCGCAATTTCATCTACCGTTCTTTTATTTTGCCTGTCTTTTTTTTTCATTCCCATTTCAATCATTGCCTGCTTTGCCATTTTAGAAGTGAATCTTTCATCCACCGTTTTTATAGGTATTTGCGGAAATTCTTTCTGAAGTTTTTTTATAGCTTCTTTCACCAACGGTGTGGCATGTGTGTCTGAGTCATCTAAATTTTTTGGCTCCCCGATGATTATCAGTTCCACTTCTTCCTGCAAAAAATATTTTTTTAAAAAAGAGATCAGTTCATTTGAATCAACTGTAGTTAAACCCGTAGCAATTATCTGCAAAGGATCAGTAACGGCAATGCCTGTTCGCTTTCCACCATAATCTATACAAAGAATTCTTGCCATACCCCTAACCCCTAAAGGGGGAATTTTATTTTAGTGATGAATAAATCCAGCAATACAAAGATTGCAAAAATTACAGAAGCAATTCCGTTTGATGTCATGAATGCAAGATTTACTTTACTCAGATCACCAGGTTTTACAAGTGAATGCTGGTAAATAAGCATTCCGCCAAAAACTACAATACCAATCCAATACAGCCAGGTAAAGTGTCCGTACACTCCGGCTGTAATTACACAAGCCAGACTAAGTAAATGTAACAGCTCAGAAAATCTTAATGCTTTAACTTTTCCTAAAACAGCAGGAATAGAATATAAATTATTTCCTTTATCAAATTCCTCATCCTGCATAGCATAAATAATATCAAAACCGCTCACCCAAAATAAAACGGTAAATGAAAACAAAACGGGTAGTAGATCAAACTTACCGGTTACAGCAAGATAAGCCCCGATTGGTGCAAGGCTCAAACCCAGTCCCAGTACCAGGTGGCAAAGCGGCGTAAATCTTTTTGTATAACTGTAAAATAAAATAACAAACAAAGCAACAGGCGAAAGAACGAAACAAATTGGATTGATAAAATAAGTGCATGTGATGAAAGCTGCACAATTAAAAATAACGAACAGCAAAGTATTCTTGCTGGAAATAATTCCACTTGGTATTTCCCGTATGGCAGTTCGTGGATTCAATGCATCAAAATTTTTATCCAGCCAGCGATTGAAAGCCATTGCAGCGCTTCTTGCAAAGATCATGCAAAGGATAACAAGCATAAATGTATATCCATACCTTAAATACCATGGGGCAGAATTTGCTTTTGATTCATTAATTATTATCCCCAGAAAAAAACCAATCAATGCAAAAGGCATTGCAAAAATGGTATGTGAAAACTTTACGAGAGATAAGTAGTTTCTAATTTTAATTTGCATCTTCTAATTTTTAAATCCCATTAATCTTATTAATCCCAAAAATCCCGGTTCTGATAATTTCCCACAAAACAATTCCTGCTGCAACAGAAATGTTTAAAGAATGTTTCATTCCAAACTGAGGTATTTCAATGCATCCATCACATAATGAAATTGTTTCTGTTTCTACGCCGCTTACTTCATTGCCAAATATCAAAGCAACTTTATCTGTATTTGCTTCAGTAAATTTTTCTAAAGAAATACTTTTATTAACCTGCTCAATAGCAAAAATTTTGTATTCATTTTTTCTTAATTCCTCAACAGCATCTTTAGTGCACGGAAAATATTTCCATTCTACCGTTTCTGTAGCGCCAAGAGCAGTCTTATCAATTTCTTTACGGGGAGGCTGAGCTGTGTATCCGCAAATGTAAATGGCTTCAATTAAAAAAGCATCAGCAGTGCGAAACACACTCCCCACATTGTGCATGCTGCGTATATTCTCTAAAACAACTACAACAGGAAATTTTTCTGAACGTTTAAATTCATCAACGGTCTTCCTGTCCAGCTCATCCATGCTAAGTTTCTTCATCTAAAAATCACTTATGGCAAAAGTAATTCAATGAATACAAACCTTTATAGCAACAATTGTAAAACCTTATTTTTGTTCAATAAGTCAATCACCTATTGACCATTGACTATTGACGATTAATAATATGGCTAAATCAGCAGATACTCCAATGATGCTTCAGCACAATGCCATCAAGGCTAAGTACCCTGATGCTATATTGCTGTTTCGTGTGGGTGATTTTTATGAAACCTTTGGCGCTGATGCTGTAACGGCTTCCAAAGTGCTGGGCATTACTTTAACCAAGCGAAATAATAATTCTCCAACCGCATCCGAACTTGCAGGTTTTCCTCATCATGCACTGGATACGTATTTGCATAAACTGGTGAAAGCAGGGTACCGTGTTGCCATCTGCGACCAGTTGGAAGATCCAAAACTTGCAAAAGGAATTGTAAAGCGTGGAGTGACAGAATTGATAACTCCCGGTGTGGCAACCAATGACAAATTACTGGAACATAACCGGAATAATTTTTTATGTGGTATGCACTTTAATGAGCCCGCCCGGATGACCGGTTCGGACGGGGAAAAATTTGGACTGGCTTTTTTAGATATTTCTACAGGAGAATTTTTTATTGCGGAAGGCGACAGGGAATATGCAGATAAATTATTGCAGAGTTTTCAGCCGGCAGAAATTGTATTCCAGCGCAACCAGCAAAAATATTTTAAAAATTATTTTGGAAGTAAATTTTATACCTACACTTTAGATGAGTGGATATTTACGGAAGCCTACGCAAAAGAAAGTTTATTAAAACATTTTGGCACCCAAAGTTTAAAAGGTTTTGGTGTAGAAGATCTGCATGATGGTATTGTTGCCGCAAGCGCTGTACTTCATTATTTAAAAGATACGGAGCATCCAAACCTGCAGCACATAACATCTTTACAAAGAATTGATAAGGCTGATCATTTGTGGATGGATCGTTTTACTATCCGTAATCTCGAACTGCTTGGCGGCGTGGAAGGAAATAATTCTTTGCTTAAAGTTTTAGATAATACGGTTTCTCCGATGGGTGCAAGGTTGCTCAAACGCTGGTTGTTGCTGCCTCTTACCAATATCAATAAAATTGAAGAGCGTTTAGATTTGGTAGAGTCCTTTATCAAATCAGTTGATGTAAGGAACAAAATTTCTCAATCTATTAAACAGTCAGGTGATGTTGAAAGATTGGTTAGCAAGATCTCTTTAAAAAAAATAAATCCCAGGGAAGTTTTACAAATTGCCAAAGGATTGCAGCAGGTGCAATTGATAAAAGCGCTGTGTAATAATTCTGAAAATGAATATTTAAGAAGGTTAGGTGATTCTCTTAATCCATGTCAATACATTGCTGATAAAATTGTAAAAGAGATAATTGAAAATCCTCCCATTGCTACAGCTAAAGGGAATGTAATTGCAATGAATGTGGATGAAAGTTTGGACGAGCTGCGAAATATTGCAACCCATGGTAAAACTTATTTGCTTCAATTGCAGAAAAAGGAAAGTGAGGCTACAGGTATTTCTTCATTGCGGATAGGATTCAACAATGTTTTTGGTTATTACCTCGAAGTAACCAATCTGCATAAATCAAAAGTACCTGCTGAATGGATACGCAAGCAAACACTTACCAACGCAGAAAGATATATCACTCCTGAGTTAAAAGAATATGAAGAAAAAATTACAGGTGCGGAAGAAAAAATTCTCCAGATAGAATTTCAGATTTTTGAAAAGCTTTTACATGAGCTTCAGGATTATATTACTCCCATGCAGGTGAACGGGCATGTAATGGCAGTGCTGGATTGCCTTTGCTGCTTTGCCAACAATGCATTGCAATTCAATTATAAAAAACCTGGTCTGCATGATGGCAATGACCTGGAATTAAAAGAAAGTCGTCATCCTGTTATAGAAAGAAATTTGCCGCAAGGTGAAAGCTATATTCCTAATGATATTTTTTTAGATCCTTCTTCCCTGCAGATAATAATTTTAACCGGACCAAATATGAGTGGTAAGAGCGCCATTCTTCGCCAAACAGCTTTGATAACTTTAATGGCACACATGGGAAGTTTTGTGCCCGCCGATGAAGCAAAAATTCCACTGACAGATAAAATTTTTACAAGGGTTGGCGCCAATGATAACCTTAGCAGTGGCGAAAGCACCTTTATGGTGGAAATGAATGAAACCGCAAGTATCATTAATAATATAACTGCAAAAAGTTTGATCTTATTAGATGAGATTGGACGAGGTACTTCCACATACGATGGTATTTCCATTGCATGGAGTATTGTAGAATTTTTGCATGCTTCTCCTCATGCACCCAAAACTTTATTTGCTACGCACTATCATGAATTAAATGAACTGGAAAATAAATTGCCACGTGTAAAAAATTATCATGTTACCAATAAAGAAGCAGGCAATAAAATTATTTTCTTAAGAAAATTAGCTGCCGGCGGAAGTATACACAGCTTTGGAATTCATGTAGCAAAAATGGCTGGTATGCCGCCATCATTAATTCAGCGGGCAAATGAAATTTTAAAGCAGATGGAAACTAAACACGTTGATGATGCTATGGGAGAGAATATAAAAAAACTGTCGACTCCAAAATTGCAGCTTAGTATTTTTGATGCCCATTCACAGGCATTTGAAGAAATAAGGAAAATTTTAGAAGCAGTTGATATCAACCGGCTTACCCCTGTAGAAGCATTGCTGAAACTTCAGGAAGTGAAAAATATGGTTAAGTGATTGATGATTTGGAAGTGCTATAATTCTATTTTCTGATCAATAATGTTTATTTATAATTATACACTAAATAACCCCAAGGTTCCAGGCTAAATACATGTGTACTGCTTATTTTTTCTTTCACGCCCATAAACACATTCATAGGCTGTCCGTAAACACTTTTATCTTTAATCGTAAATCTTTGTGGTTGATTGGAAAGATTTAAGATCACTGTAACTTTATGTCCTTGCTTCTCTCTTAAATATGCAAAAATGGCAACATCATTTGCAGTAATTAATTTTTTATAAGACGCATCTGCATCTAAAGCAGGTGTGCTTTTGCGAAGTTTCAATAAAGTTTTATAGAATGGTGCCATTTCAAATTTACCCGACCACTCTATCGGATCTTTCACAAAAAATTTCAAACGCTTTCTATTGGGAATTTCCTGTCCGCTGTAAATAAGGGGAACACTTTGATACATTGTTTGAGAGAACACTGCAAAAGCTTTATAAGCATCTCCATATTTTTCAAACTCAGTGCCATTCCAGCTATTCTCATCATGATTGGTAGTAAAATATAACCGGAAAGCGTTCTTAGGAAAGATCTCAATATTATGGTTTAACACTGAATCAAAATGAGACAATTTTCTCTTGCCAGAATAAACATCCCCCATCGCCCCCATCACACTCCAGGTATAAGTTTCATCAAAACCTGCAACATGCAATTCAGGCTTTTCACTTTCTGCCAGCATAAAAACATTCTTTGTTTTTTTTAATGACGAAATGCACTGTTTCCAAAAATCTAAAGGTGGTCCATCTGCCACATCACAACGGAAACCATCTATATCACTTTCTTTTATCCAGAATTTCATCACATCGATCATGCTATCCCGCAATTCTCTACTATCATAATTTAATTTACGTGTATCTGTCCAATCAAAAGGCACTACAAAATTTCCATCTTTATCTTTTAAATAAAAATCAGGATGATTTTTTATCCATGGATTATCAGGGGCAGAATGATTGGCTACCCAATCTGTGATCACCTTAAAACCCATGCTGTGTGCATGTTTTACCAATACTTTCCAGTCTGTCATTGTACCAAATTCTTCATTCACAGCTTTGTAATTTCTTACGGCATAATAACTCCCAAGGTCAGACTCAGACGTTTTTCTACCTTCAATACCAATTGGAGTTATCGGCATGAACCACAAAATTTCAACTCCCATATTTTTTAATCTGGGGAGATGTTTTTCAAAATCTTTAATGGAACCGGAAGGCGAGTACTGACGAAGATTTACCTCGTAAATATTGCTTTGTATACTCCATGCAGGATGAGATGTATATTGTGCAATACTTATGTAGAAGAATAAGCTACATACGCAATGCAGGAGTAATTGTTTAAGTTTCATTTTCATGAAAATAATTTTGATTGAAGTTGACAGAAAAAAATAAATAATCTTTCCCATTCAATGCCTTTGTTATTAAACCAAAATTATGCTTAAAGGTTTACCCTTTTATATTCCCTTGCTTTTTATTTTTACAACGCTTATTACTTTTTTATTTTTTATTGCTGCTGTTAAAAAAAATAATTACGCAGTTGTTGGTGTTTTCACCAACAGCTTATTATACATTCTCATGTTGGCGTGGACGCCAACATCAGCCTAAGTTTATAAGTCCGTAGTCACAGACTTACAACAACAATATTTTTATTTAAAATAACAAAGAAAACAAACATCCGGAATTAAATATTTTAATAACCGGTCTTCTTTATTCCTCGTAAAAAATAGTAACGGCTGATATTGGAATTGAACTGTGGCACGGTTATGGCAACATAATGGATTGTCGTAAAACATAAAAACTATTCTATCAAACAGGAAATGTTTTACTGACTGTTAACTTGGTTTTGCAATACCAGGCTCTCTTTAGAATTTCCATATCATCCGTTTGTCTGCAGCTACCGGTGGCTTTTAAATATATTATCAAAGGCATAATAGTCTATAAATTTTCAGCGGGAGCTCAATCAATTAGCGCTCCATGCGTTTCAATTAGTAACTCACATTTAAAATATAAGATCATGCATTCAAAACTATTATTATTACCAGCCGTTGCATTGCTAATGGTTGTATTATTGGGAAGTTGTAAAAAAGATATGAGTACCATTATATCTTCCCGGACGTCTTCCGGTTTATCTTCAGCAAAATCTTCAGCTACTGTTCAGTCAATTCAGCCAGGAGTTAATCTTGGAGTTGCAGGCAATTTTGTGATTTTGTCAAAATCAGGAATTACTGATGTTTATAAATCAACTATTACAGGTGATATCGGATCAAGCCCCATCACCGGTGCAGCAATTCTTGTAACCTGTGCAGAAGTAACAGGGACAATATATTCAGTCAATGCTGCCGGCCCTCTTCCATGCACGGTTACCAATGCTACCAGGTTAACAACAGCCGTAGGCGATATGCAAACTGCTTACACCGATGCTGCCGGACGTTCTAACCCTGATTTCCTGAATTTGGGCGCCGGAGATATTGGAGGAAAAACCCTTACTCCAGGTCTGTATAAATGGACAAGTGCGGTGATCATTCCAACAGATGTAACTATTTCAGGCGGACCAACCGATGTGTGGATTTTCCAGATTTCCGGAACATTGAACATGAGTTCTGCTGTTCGATTTACATTGGCCGGAGGTGCACAGGCAAAGAATATTTTCTGGCAAACAGCAGGTGCTGTAACATTAGGAACAACCAGTCATTTTGAAGGAAACATTTTGGGTCAAACTGGTATTAATATGCAAACAGGCGCAACCATAAACGGAAGAATGCTGGCACAAACTGCAGTCACACTTCAAATGAATACGGTTACACAACCACAATAAATTAAAGG
>CABDYF010000373.1_pt1 | contig 20776 bp, 17 predicted proteins | sample 3131951 | NCBI WGS metagenome assembly CABDYF01 (sample SAMEA5534337, study PRJEB31848) | metagenome | biome: tundra; feature: field; material: soil | place: USA | collected 2013-05 | depth 0.45 m | reverse complement strand
GATGGCAGTTGCGAAATGGAACTGAATGCCTGTAGTAATGTAAACTTTGATATGGGTCGTTTTGGGATAGAATTTGTTGCCTCGCCCCGTCATGCAGATGGCATAGTAATAACAGGCCCCATTACAGAAAATATGGCGCAGCCACTGCAAATATGTTATGATGCGATACCTGAACCCAAAATCATTATTCTTACAGGAACCGATGCCATAAGCGGTGGAATATTTGAAGGAAGCCTGGCATTAAACAGAAGTTTTTTATCTAAGTATAAAATTGATTTGTATGTACCCGGCAACCCCATACATCCCCTGACATTTATCAATGGGGTACTTGAGTTAATCAAAAAAAGAAAGTGAGACAAGACAAGAGCTATAACGAACATACAGCGGGAGTATTTCAGGTTGTTGGTGATGCCCTCACCCGGTATCTTTGTTTCATTGTACTAACTTATGTAAATAAAAAAAAGTTGCCTTATGCTGTTTTGCCGTTGGCCGGAGACTTGCCTACCGGCAGCAGGCCAGACGGAGGCGCTCACAGGTGGTGGCGGCTGGCTTACAAAGGTTGGGGGGAACACCTGCGGCGGCGGAAAATCAGTAACTCATTTCATCCAATTTCACTTTTCCTTTAAATGTCCAAAAAACAAAACTGGTATAAATACCTACCAATGGTGTACCTATGGCAGCTATCAACAATAATGTTTTCATTGTTTTTAGTGAAGAAGCACCATTGGTAATAGTAATGCTGTTTTTTATATCATTTGTTGCATACAACAAATTAGGAAAAACTTCTAAGGCCACCATTGCTAATAATGAAGCTATGGTAACTGATGAACTGATAAAGGCATAACGGTATTTTCCTTTATTCAACTGCCGGGGTATATTGGCGATTGCTAAAAACATAATCAAGGGCAAAGTAAAATAAACGGGATTGCTTCTTATTTTATCGCTTAAATGTGGTATGTATAATAAAGTGTAAAGTGTAGTAATACCAAATGATACTACAAAGAAAACAGTAAAGTTTTTTGCCAGGATAGTGAGTTTGGTGTACAACCTTTTTTCAGTTTTCATAGCTAAATAAATTGCCCCGTGCAGCATAAATAAAGCAAGTGTGGTAATGGCTACCATAATACTGAATGGATTAAAGAAAGACAGCCAGTTGCCAATAAATTCATGTTGTTCATTTAGTGGTAAACCTAAAGCTACATTACCCAACATTAAGCCAAGTGATAAGGCAATTACTATACAGGCAAATGAATAAATAAAATCCCATATCAATCTCCATTTTAAACCTGGTTCTTTACTTCTGAATTCAATGGATACGGCTCTCCATATTAATCCTATCATAAAAACCATGAAAGGAATGTAGAAACCAGAAAATATAGCAGCATAAGCCACGGGGAAGCCTGCAAATAAGGCCCCGCCACCAATTACCAGCCATACCTCGTTTCCATCCCACACAGGGCCAATGGCATTTAAAGCAATGCGGCGGCTGGTTTCCTTTTTTAAAAATAAATGTAGTGCCCCTGCGCCCAAATCAAAACCATCTAAAATGGCGTAACCACTGATAACAGCGCCAAAAACCAGGAACCACCAAAAATTATAATCTATACCTAAAAAAGTTTCCATATTATTCTTTTAATGCGTTAATAAAGGATTATCTCTGATAGAGCCTTGTTCAATTGTTTCTTTTGTTCCATAATCTACCGGGCCGTACTTGATTTTTTTATTCAGCAAGTATAAAAACAAAATAAAGAGTGTTATATATACCAATGTAAAAAGAATCAAAGAAAAAATAATCTGGTTGGCAGAAACTGTTCTGGATAAAGCATCTGATGTTTTTAATAAACCATACACCACCCAGGGCTGCCTACCCATTTCGGCAGTAAACCAACCTGCCTGGTTAGCTATTTGTGGCAAAAATACTGCCCATGCAAACACAACCATCAGCCATCGTTTATCAAAAAGTTTTCCTCTTTTCCATTGCCAGCTTGCGTATAAGGTAAGCGCTATTAAAGTAATGCCAATAGCAATCATAATATGGTACATCTGGAAAATAGCATTCACTTGAGTTGGTCTTTCATCCGGCTTGAAAGCATTTAATCCGGTAATAGGCGTTTTAAAATCCTGGTGCAATAAAAAGGTTAAGCCACCAGGAATTTTTATACCCGTAGCTTTTTGTTTTGTATTATTTACCCACCCCAACAAATACATATCAGCAACTGCACTACTATCATAATGCGCTTCCATAGCTGCTAATTTTGCGGGTTGATTTTTTGCTACCCCTTCTGCACTTTTATCTCCTGCTAATAGTTGGGCTAATGAAAAAATTGTAGCAACTACTAAAGCAATTTTAAAAGAAGGTTTTGCAATTTCAAGATATTTATTTTTTAAAATATAGTATGCATTTACACTCAATACTAAAAATGCACCGGCTAAAAATGCTCCTATCCATACATGAATTAATCTTTCTACACTGGATGGATTAAATACCATTGCCCAGAAATCAGTAATCTCTGCCCTGGTATTCATGCCTTCACCTACAATATGAAATCCTGCCGGTGTTTGTTGCCAGCTATTGGCAACCACAATCCATACAGCACTAAACATAGAGCCGAGGAATACCATAAGAGTTGATAAGAAATGTACTTTGGAGCTTACCCTGTTCCAGCCAAATAATAAAATTCCCAGGAAGCCACTTTCCAGGGCAAATGCAAATATTCCCTCTGCAGCCAAAGCACTCCCGAAAATATCACCAACATATTTTGAGTAAGTAGCCCAGTTGGTTCCAAATTCAAACTCCATGATAATACCTGTTGCTACACCAATTCCAAAAATCAATGCAAATATTTTAATCCAGAACCGGGTCATTTGCTCATAAATCTTATTGCCTGTTTTAAGATACATTCCTTCCATAATCACCAATATTAATCCAAGTCCAATACTTAGTGGCGGATAGATATAATGAAAGGCAATGGTGAAGGCAAATTGAATCCGGGCTAATATTTCTGTTACCATTAAAATAGGTTTAATATAATTACAAAGTTAGCGAATGAGCAAAGCTTAAATGAATGTATTTAGCTATCTATTTTATAATTACAGAATTTACCCATCGCAATAAAATTTTGCTGACGAATAGTAATAATCCTCTGGCATGGCACGGCATTCAGCCGGGCGGATATTCATAAATAGTGGCTGTAAAAAACTGTAGCCGGTAAACAGGGTATCTTTGTTCCATTATACTAATTTATGTAAATAAAAACAAGTTGCCTTATGCATGTTTTGCCGTTGGTCGGAGACTTGCCTACCGGCAGGCAGGCCAGACGGCGGCGCTCACAAACGTAGGCAAAAACACTCAATAAATATGAGACGCCCTATATGGTAAACATACACAAAGCAACGATTTCAGAAGCAGATATTATTGTTGATTTAGCCAGAAATATTTATAAGGAATATTATTTACATCTGTGGCACAGTGGCGGCGCCAAATGGTATATGGAAGATTATGCTTACTCCCTGGAAAAAATAAAGTCGGAACTTATGGATAGTAATAATGAATATTTTATAGCCACTGAAAATGGCAGTGAACAGGGATATATGAAAATCAATTTAAATGAACAATTACCAGGTTTTGAAACGCTGAATGCATTAGAAGTAGAACGCATTTACCTGTATAAAAAAGCCGCCGGCAAAGGACTTGGCAAACAATTCATGCAAACAGCAATGAATAAAGCCAGGGAATTAAAAAAAGATATTATCTTTTTAAAAGCGATGGACTCAAGTACAGACGCCCTGGAATTTTATAAAAAACTGGGATATGAAATCTGTGGTAGCCTGCAATTACCGCTACCCACTTTTCATTTAATGAAAGAAGAATATAGGGGCATGGTAATTTTAAAAAAAAGTGTAGAGCAATAAAGTCTGTTTAATTTTTTCTTCAATTTATGGCATGAAATTAACCTGTTGCTGAACATAACAATTACCCTTACTGTTAAAATATTATAATTAAAATTGTTCCTATTCCAATTGCTACAGCCTACCAATTGAAAGTTGATACATGATGAAAATAGGATTACCATTTTTGAATAAAATCTGCCGGAACAGTACCCATGTTTAATCCAAAGAAATCTTTCATCTGCGATGAAAACATGATGACTGCTATACCTGCTGTAAAACCAACAATTAATGGATGAAGAATAAATTTTATTACACTACCAAAACGGGCAAAGCCCATTATCATTAGCAATAAGGTCTTTAATAAATTATTGTTGATTATAATTTTTAAGGGTATCTAATATCTTAGGTTTAAACATAGAATAATCATTTAATTTTACCAGTTATTCATTTGTTCTTTTACAATTCTCTCGTATTTATTAACCCCTTTTTCTTTCCAGTCAGGATCATACTTTACAAACCAGCTAAGCCATAGTGTACGGGAAAATCGCATAAGAAGCGGCTGTAATAAAAGAACTAACGCCGTATTAATACCAAGCCAATAAAAAATACGGTTATCATCTACTGAAATACCAATAAATATCCACCAGGCAATAAATGTAAAACCACTTAATGCAACTGTAACCAAATAGCTTACATAGCTGGTTCCATAATAAAATCCTACTTCAATTTCTGTCGGCTGTTTGCATACAGAGCAATTCTCATGCATTTTTAAATTGGTCTTAAAATCATAGGCATGTTCTTTTAGAAAAATTTTTCCTTCCCTACAGTGAGGACATCGATTAGTCAACACGGTCCAATAGTATGAGTTCTTTTTTTCTTTATGATTTATTGTTTCGCTTACAGGTATTGACAACGGTAAATTATTCACTTGATTTTTTTTATTTTACTGTAGAAATATATTTTAATTAACCACTTTTGAAATAGAAGTTTTAATTCGATTAAAAACAATTTTGCTCATCTGGATATTAGCCCATTGTTGAGCATTATAATCACATGGGTTAAAATCTTCTAAATTCTGTACGGTTTTATCAAGGAATCTGCTAATAATATAATCATGCACCTTATGTTCTTTTAATCCTTTAATCGCAGCATCAATAAATCTTTGTACCTCATCCTGAGAAGTTGCAAAAAGAATTTTGTTTATCAACTTACAACGATAACCATTAATAGTTGCCGGCATACTAATATTTTTTAAGGTTAATTTTTTTGTGTTTCTATGCTTTGATCCAAAATTTTAGCAGCTTATCAAATTGCGTTTTTAGTATATAATATTCTGGGGGCATCTGATTTTCCCAGGTATGATAGGTTGCTACTCTTGTGCCAACAGGCATTTTTTCCAGTTGATTAAATAAATACGAATTGTAATAATTATATAAGGATAAGGAGTATTGAATTTTATGATCAATTTTTGCAGTGCCTTCTATATTTTCATAAAAAGAATTGTAAAAATAAAAGTGATCAAATTGCTTAAAATCAATTTGAGTAAAATTTCCATGAATAAAAGAGAGATTATTTAAATCCAGCTTGTATTCAGCTTCTACTGCACAATCAAGCAAATCCTTTCGCTGTTCAATCCCATAAAACAAACCATTAGGTTTATAATGCGATGCAGCTAAACAAAACTTACCTGCTCCGCTTCCTATATCTAATACTTTTGCACCATCTTCCGGAACAAGAAACTCAGCAGCATATTTAGCCACTTTTAAAGGTGTCCAATGTTTGTCTGCTAATTTTTGAATGTGAAACGGATATAGGTTGTGAAATTTATCATCATCGATAAACCATTTATCTATGTACCAATTTTTTTGAGCTACTGCGGGCATAAGAATTAGTGAGTTGTTTTTGTGGACATACGATATTTTTCAGAAATTGTTAACCCCTGCCGGTCATAAGGAGATGAGGGAACGATAAGTGCTATATAGCCGCTATTTTCAGGTTCCTGAAGCACTATATTTTTATTGCCAAAAAGAATGGCATTATTGATGGAAAGTATCTTACCGCTAACGGGCATATGAACATCTATTTTATAATCCTCATAAAGTATAGACGCTACTACTTCACCACATTTTTTTGAATTTTTGTCTTTTGAAAATTCAATTTTTTGGATTTCCTTTATACCAGTTAATTTAAAGGGACAAATGCCGATATAGGCTACTGATCCCTGAAAGTCTATCCATTCATAGTCCATGGTATAATAAAGGTCTCTTTTAGGTTTTGAAGTTTGGATGGCTTTGCTTGGGATTTTCATCATGCAAAATTACCGGCAAGCCGGCATAATAAACGTAAACCTTATCAATATTGAAGGTATCTTTTGTTACTTTTTAAAAAAGTAAATTTGTGCTGTATGAGTTTAAAAGGAATTTTCCCAATAGATAAATGGGATTTTAAAAGTGATTCAGTAATAACTGACCTGCCGCCAAATGAATTAGCGATACTTACTGCTAATATGACTACACAGGTATATAATAAGGGAGAAATTATTTTTCGTGAAGGAGCCTATGCAACAGGCATTTTCTTTATACGTGATGGTAAAGCAAAAAAATATAAAGCAGACAAAGAGGGAAAAGAACAAATTATTTATGTGGCTAATACCGGCGAGATAATGGGCTATCATGCCTTACTTGCTGAAGAACTTTATCCTGATTCAGCAGCCGCTTTAGAGGAAAGCCAGATTGCTTTTATACCTAAAGAAGATTTTCTTGAAGTTTTGGAAAAATCAAAAGTATTACCGCAACGGTTATTAAAAACTTTAAGCCATGAATTTTTTGTTCTTGCTAATAGCATAGCTCTTTTTGCTCAACGAAGTGTAAGGGAAAGATTTGCAATGCAATTAGTGTTAATGCGTGAAAAGTATAAGGAAAACTTTACGCAGGGAATGGCTGTTGAAATAAATATGTCAAGAGAAGATTTAGCAAGCCTGGTAGGAACTACAAGAGAAAATATTTTACGAATACTTAAAGATTTTAAAGAGGAAGGAATATTAGAAACCAAGGGAAGAAAAATTATTATTACAGATGTAAATAAATTACTTGCAGTAGCTAATTATTGAAGATTTAAACACAACAGGATTTATCCGGTATGGTATTGGGGTAATCTTCTGAATAAATACTTCCTTAGTCCAAAGATCAATGCTCAATGGTCTTCGCTTCCATATTTTATTTGGTCGGTCACCCGCCAATGCACACGCCTTGGCAGGGAGATGATTTGATATTTTTAAAAGTATGATTTTTATCAGTAATAAAAATGATGAAAATCAAATGAGACAAATTTGATAATCATTTTTTATCCTGATTTAATGTGCTGATTTTGCAATAAATATTTGTGCAAATGATGCCGGTAACTACACAAAAGATTGTTCGCCTCTTTCAATTATCCTATTATTCCTTTTGGGAGTTTCAGCATTAGCCGGTGGCTGGGGAATGATTTGATCCAAGTTGATAACTTTGAAACCATTGGTAAGAAAATAAATGATGATGCTTAGATGAAATACTTTTCTTATTAATAAGTATCTTGCTAATTCCTTTTTTTAAATTAAAATAAACACAATGAAAAAGATCGCTTTTACCTTTCTAAGTTGTATTTGCATTATTGCACTAACGCAATGTAATACCACGACTTCAAAAACAGCTACAAACGCTGATTCAACAACAACACAAACCTCGGTTACCAATGATGTAACGGCCAACTGGAAAATTGGGGTACAGATGTGGACCTTCAGGATGTTCAGCTTTGCAGAAGCATTGGATAAAGTAGATAGTGCCGGCGTTAAAAATATTGAAGCCTTCTGGGGGCAGCCTTTGGGTGCAGGTATGAAAGACAGTTTTGGTATCAGGATGTCTGCTGATAGCAAGGCCAAACTAAAACAAATGCTTCAATCAAAAGGCATAAGTATTGTGGCAATGGGTGTTATTGTTCCGGGCACAAGAGATGAATGGAAAAAGGCTTTTGATCTTGCAAAAGAATTTGGCCTTAGTTATATTACTGCTGAGCCCCACAAAGATCAATGGGATATGGTAGACAGTATGGCTGGTTCTTACGGCATTAAAGTGGCTATACATGATCATCCAAAACCAAATGTTTTCTGGAGCCCTGATTCTGTTCTGGCTGCCACCAACGGACATCCAAATATTGGCTCATGCGCAGATATAGGCCATTGGGCACGCAATGGTTTAAACCCCGTTGACTGTCTTAAAAAACTGGAAGGCCATATTTATGGTGTGCATTTAAAAGACATCACTAAATTTAATGACACTCAGGCAGCAGATACCGTAATAGGTAAAGGTGTAATTGATTTTCCTCCAATATTCCAGGAGTTGAAACGTCAGCATTTCAGCGGAATGTTTTCGATAGAACATGAATCAAACTGGTATCATAGTTTGCCTGATGTAATTGAAACTGTAAAGTTTTATAACGAACAGGTAGCAAAGCTTAAATAATAATTACTTTTATTTTTTAAAGGCTGTAACAAAGTACAATGTACCTGTTCAGCCTTTTTGTTTCAGCAGGAGTTTTTTTCGCCGTTAAAATTACTTCATCCAATGTGTAAGAAATCTAAAATCATCTACTCCAGTCTTATAAAACCTCGCTGATGAATATTTATTCATTCTCCTTTAATACAAAACTATTACAACTTATGTTTCATAGTTCTCATTATTTGGTTGGTCACCCGCCAACGCACATACCTGGGCAGGGAAGACCGACCACGGCGAAGATAGAAGTCTTAACCGCCATGAAATGTAAGATAAAACAAATTCTCTTTTAGATAGCAACGCCGTGTCCTGCCCTGCTTCAGGCTATGAGTAGAGACAAGGCTGAGGATGAATAAAATAGGCTATTTTCGTAATATCATTATTACACAATATTGGTGTGAAATTTGAATACTTAAAGGCACTACAATACGCCGTTATTAGCATATGCAATCAAAAGAGAAATCCTTACCCAAAAAAAAGAGGACTGTGATGGCAAAGATTGCTAATGTGCTATCCTACATTTTAGTTTCAATTGTATTACTTTTCTTTCTTGCGATCATACTTATTCAAACTGCACCGGTACAAAATTTTGTAAGAGGAAAAGTTCAGAATTATCTTCAAAATAAATTAAAGACAAAAGTTGAGATCGGTAAACTCGATATCAGTTTTCCTAATTCCATAGTCCTCAAAAATGTTTATATAGAAGATCAAACAAAAGATACGCTTATCTCCGGAGGACAATTAAAAATTGATCTCGATATGCTTAAGCTTCTCACCAATGAAGTGCAGATAAAAGAGATAAACTTAGAGAATATTATAGCTAAAATTAAACGGGTAAACGCAGATACGGTTTTTAATTTTCAGTTTATCATCAATGCGTTTATGAGCAATCAAAAAGACACTTCTGCCATTCATGATTCAGCTTCTTTAAAAATGACTATTGATAATGTGGTTATCAATAATGCAAGAATAATTTACCAGGATGTTATTACCGGTGATGATATGAATATGTTCATCACACATTTGAATGCACCCATAAAAAAGTTTGATCCTACACATCTTTATTTTGATATCCCGACTTTTACGCTTACAGGGCTTAAAGGTTATTATTATCAGAACGAACCATTAAAGCCAAAAATTGACAGTGCATTAGCCCGGGCTGTTGCAAAACCTGGAAATTATTTTCAGATAAAAAATACTGAGATACTATTAAAAAATATAGATGTTGATTACAAAAGCGTACCTACAAATATTTTTACAAGTTTAAAATTATCAAAGCTCATTGCACATCCTGATAATTTGGATATTAAAAACGGTAAATACGCTTTTAAAGATATGATGCTTGATACTTCTGATATTGCGCTATTAATGAGCAATACAAAAGCTCCGCCAAAAACCGCAACACAAATACAGGCAAAAGAATCGCTTCCTCCATTTACTTTTACATCAAAGGATATTAAAATTGCTGAAACACATTTCAGACTTGATAATTCTTCTATGCCTGTAACACATTATGGAATGGATTATGGTCATCTTGATATTAATAATTTAAACATTACGGCGGCTAATCTTTTATATAACTCAGATACCACTGCATTAACTATAAAAACAGCAAGCTTTAAAGAAAAAAGTGGTTTTGTTTTAAATGAATTAAACACAGACTTTTTATTTACAGGTACTGAAACATTACTAAAAAATCTGTACATAAAAACTCCGGGTACAGTTTTACGAAGAGACCTTGCGATCACCTACCCTTCTCTTGAAAAGCTTGCTCAAAATCCTGCTTCGCTTATTTTAGATTTAAATATTGAGAGCAGCAGCGTACAGTTAAAAGATATTCTAACATTTGCACCTGCACTTCGCACATTGCCGGCATTTGCAAATCCTTACCAGGTTTGGGACCTGAATGGAAGAGTGTATGGACACATGAATGATATCCATTTTAATGACCTTAGATTTAAAGGTTTAAGCAATACAACAATGTTTGTTTCCGGAACTTTAAAAGGTTTGCCTGATCCTAAAAAATTTGTTGCTGATGTAGATTTTAAATATTTAAACACAGGGAGAAAAGATATCCTATCTCTTATACCGAAAGAGTCAGTGCCTACAGCTTTTACATTACCCGAATCTATTTCTGCATTTGGTAAAATAAAAGCCAGCTTGAATGATTTGGTATCGGATATCACGATCAGCACAAGTCTTGGCTCTGCAAAATTAAAAGGCAGTTTAGTAAATTATTCAAATCCAAAACTTGCCAAATATGATTATGCGGTTAATGCCAATGCGATTGATCTTGGCACTATCATGAAGGACAAGGCAACTTATGGAATTTTGTCAGCTACATTTAAAATAAAAGGTTCAGGGTTTGATCCGAATACTGCAAATGCAAAAACCAATGGTGTTATAAATTCCATTGGCTATAATAAATACACTTATAAAAATATAAAGTTCGATGGCTCAATTGCCAATGGATCATATACTGCTAATGCAAGTGTAAGAGACCCGAACATTGATCTTAGCTTTGTGGCTGATGGTGTATTCAAGGGTAAATATCCGTCCATTCGTTTTACTGCAGATATTGACAGCATTAAAACACAGGCGCTGCATCTTACCCCGCAGGCAATTATTTATCATGGCAAAATAGAAGGTGATTTTACTAACATTGACCCTGATAATCTTAACGGAAATCTTTTGATAACAAATTCTGTTTTGGTAAATAATGGAGAGAGAACGCAATTGGATTCTGTAAGATTATTTGCAGATAATTCAAACAATCAGCAACTGATACGTGTTCAGAGCCAGTTTTTATCTGCAGAAATAAAAGGTAAATATAAGCTTACACAACTGGCTGATATTATTCAGCAGTCAATTGATCCATACTTTTCTCTTAGCAATAAAAAAAATACAAACCCTGTAGACGCACATGATTTTACCATTACTGCAAAAGCCTTTGATAACCCGGCATTGCGAGCTTTTTTTCCTGAGCTTAAAAGACTCGATTCCATAAACCTGGCAGCGAATTTCTCTACACAAAATGGAATGAATGCCAGCGTTGATGCGCCAATAATTATTTATGGACCCAATCAAATTCATCAAATAAAATTAAATGCCGTTACAAGAAATAACCAGGTAGAATTTACTTCCTCGTTTTCTCAATTAAAAAGCGGAACGTTTGCTGTGGATGCCACCACGCTTAATGGAACAATCTCCAACAACCTCATCAATTTTTCATTAGGGATAAGAGATGCAAGAGCGAAAAACAAGTACAGGCTCTCCGGCACATTAAGTCAGCCTTCATTGGATAATTATAGTTTTCAGTTAAAGCCAGATAGTTTGATACTTAATTATGAGCCATGGTCAGTTAATGTAAATAACAGCCTACAACTTTTAAATGGCGACATCATTGCAAACCAATTTGTGTTGAATAAAGGCGATCAGCAATTGAGCCTGAACAGCATTGGTACCGGCACTAACAGACCGCTTAGCATTGATTTTAAAAATTTCAATATTGCAACGCTTGCTGCATTTGTTCAAACAGATTCTCTTCTTGTAGATGGAGCAGTTAACGGAAATGTGCTGATTAAAAATTATAGAACACAACCTACATTCACCAGCGATCTTACCATAAATAATCTTAGCATATTTAAAGACACTTTGGGAAATGTAACTGCCCGGGTAAATAATAATACAGCTAATGTTTTTAATGCAAACGTTGCACTTACAGGCAGAGGCAATGATGTAAAAGCCAATGGAAATTATTATGTAAAGCCGGATAATAACAACAGTTACGATTTTAATATTGATATAACTAAACTTCAAATGAAATCGCTGGAAGGTCCTTCACTTGGCGCTATCCGCAATGCATCTGGCAGCCTTAGCGGTAATATTTCTTTTAAAGGAACAATAGACAATCCAAATATACTCGGCAAAATAAATTTTGATAACACTTCTTTTAATATCACAAGGCTTAACAGCTTTTTTAAAGTTAATAATGAAAGTCTCACCATTGATAACAATGGATTTGCATTTGACACTTTCACCATTCAGGATACTGCTGATAATAATTTAGTAGTTGATGGACGCATCAACACAACTGATTTTAAAAACTATGCTTTTGATCTGAAAGTAAATGCTGATAACTTCCAGGTATTAAATACTACTAAAAAAGTTAACAAGCTCTTTTATGGCAAGATGGTTCTTACAACAGCGCTTAACATCAGGGGTACTAATGATGAACCCATAGTTGATGGATCATTAACTGTAAATGATAAAACCAAATTTACAGTTGTACTGCCGCAAACCGAGCCGGGTGTTGTGGAAAGAGAAGGCATTGTGCGATTTGTAGATCTGAATGCCACTCCTGAAGATTCATTGTTCATGTTGCCCTACGATTCTTTAAATGTTTCCCGTTTAGTTGGTTTTGATGTCTCTACCAATATTACTATAGACAGAAATGCAGAATTTAATTTAATAGTTGATGAAGCCAATGGAGATTTTATCAATATGAAAGGCGAAGGATTATTAAGTGCAGGTATTGATCCGAGCGGCAAAGTAACACTGGTTGGCTCTTATCAATTAGATGAGGGTTCTTATGAATTATCTTTTAATTTCTTAAAGAGAAAATTTGATATACAGAAAGGAAGCAGAATTTTATGGACAGGTGAACCAACGAATGCTGACATTGATGTTTCTGCGGTATATATTGCCAATGCTTCACCGCTTGATCTTGTGCAAAATCAAATAAGTACTACCGACATTGCAGTAAGAAATACTTATCGCCAAAAATTACCATTTGAAGTTTGGCTTACAATGAAAGGAGAACTTTTAAGACCTGCAATAACATTTGATATAAGGTTACCTGAAGACAAGAGTTATATAGTTTCAAAAGATATTATCTCAGCAGTACAAAATAAATTATTACAAATAAGAGAAGAGCCGGGTGAAATAAATAAACAGGTGTTTGCTCTTTTATTGCTTAGCCGCTTTGTAAATGAAAATCCATTTGATAACAGCAATGGCGGATTGGACCCTGCAGAATTTGCAAGACAAAGTGTAAGCAAACTTCTTACTGAACAATTAAACAGTTTAGCCGGTGGATTGATAGCCGGCGTAGATATTAATTTTGATCTTACTACTGCAGCTGATTATACCACCGGCGAAAAACGTAACCGCACAGATTTTAATGTAGGACTTACCAAACGCTTGCTGGGCGATCGTTTAACAGTAACTGTTGGCAGCAACTTTGAATTGGAAGGACCAAGACCTACCAATCAAATAAATAACAGCAATAATATTGCAGGCAACGTATCAGTTGATTATAATATTAGCAGGGACGGCAGGTATGTTATAAGAGTGTACCGGAAAAATGAATACGAAGGAGTTATTGAAGGCTATATTGTTGAAACCGGTTTAGGATTTATCATCAATGTGGACTATGATCATTTTAAAGAATTGCTGCAAAGATCAAAACAAAAAAAGAGTGGTAAAACACCGGTAACTACTCCTGCATCTGATAAAATGAAAACATCTGACCTTAATCCTGACAAGCGCACCAAGTAAAAGAAATTTAATGGAGACTATTTCAAAATTTGCATTTCTTATTTTAATTATATCATTTGCATCATGTAGTAATACACGGCGCCTGCCACCGGGTGATGCTTTGTACACAGGGGCTTCAGTTAAAATAAAAAATAACATCTCCGCAAAAAATAAAAATAGTCTGCAGGAAGATCTTACCAATTTAACCCGGCCAAAACCCAATACCAAATTTTTAGGCATGCGGCTTAAGTTATCTTTTTTTAATCTTGCCGGCGATCCAAATAAAAAAGGTTTTATAAGAAAATTTTTCAAAAATATTGGAGAACCTCCTGTTTTATTAAGCGATCTTAATCTTGATAACAACGCTAAAGTGCTAAGAAATTATCTTGAGAACAAAGGATATTTTCATGCCGCCGTAAGCGGCGATACAACTGTAAAAAATAAAAGAGCACATGCAACATATACAGTTCAAACCGGCAGTTTATATACAATAAAAGATATTGTATTTCCTCACGATACCACCAGCCACCTGGGAATGGCTATTAAAAAAACAGAACCTAAAACGCTGATAAAAACAGGAGTTCCATTCAACCTTGATCTGATAAAGGCGGAAAGACTTAGAATAGATGCAGCTTTAAAAGAAGAAGGCTATTATTTTTTCAGTCCCGATTATATTTTGATAGATGCTGACAGCACAATTGGCAATAATATGGTTAATTTATATCTCACCATAAAAACCAATACGCCTTTAGCGGCAAGAAAACCATACACCATAAATGAGATATATGTTTACTCTAATTATACATTAACCACTGCGGCAATTGATACATCACATGTATATGAAGAATTTTATAACGGATATTATGTTATAGATAAAGACAAAATGTTCAAGCCAAATTTATTTGAGCATGTAATGCAATTCAAGCCCACCGATCTTTACAATAGAAAAGCGCACAACCTTGCACTTAACCGGTTGATAAATCTTGGCGTTTATAAATTTGTAAAGAACCGGTTTGAAGTTGATCCATATACTGATGAGCTCAATACCTTTTATTATTTAACTCCGCTGCCTAAAAAAACATTGCGTGCCGAAGTTTCAGGTAATACAAAATCAAATAATAATACCGGCTCCATAATTAGTTTTAGCTGGAGAAATAAAAACTTTTTAAGAGGAGCAGAATTACTGGCGCTGAATGCTTACGTTGGTTCTGAAGTACAATTCAGCGGCAGGCAACAGGGCTTTAATACCAATAAGCTTGGAGCAGAGATATCTATCACTGTTCCAAAATTTATAATCCCATTTTTTTTATTTAATACAAAGGGCGCATACGTTCCAAAATCGTATGCACGAATAGGCTACGACCTGCTTAACAGGACAAAACTGTATACATTAAATTCTTTTCGGGCAGACCTTGGCTATAGCTGGAAACCCAATGTACGTAAAGAGTATAAATACAATCCCATCTCGGTAAATTATGTACAACCGCTTAATGTTACACAACGATACCTGGATAGTATACCGCATGATTTTACTTTAAAAAAAGCAATAGAAAAACAATTCATCATAGGCTCTAATGCCACTTATAGTTATGATGAAATAATTGATGATCCAAGAGGCAGAGGATGGTATGTAATAACTAATTTAGATCTGTCAGGAAATTTAATTGGCATTATTACTCATCCTGATCTTAAGAATGGAGACACCATTAAATTTTTTGGAGCTCCTTATTCACAATATATAAAAACAGAAGTTGATGTTCGCATGTATTCACGGCTGGGGCCTAAAACAATATGGGCTAACCGGGTTGACATGGGCTTTGGACTTCCTTATGGAAACTCTTACCAGTTACCATTTATTAAACAATTTTTTATTGGAGGAACCAACAGCCTGCGTGGCTTTAGAAGCAGAACATTAGGACCGGGAACATACATATCTCCAAGAATAGACAGCAGTGATTTTTATCCCGATCAGTCAGGCGATATAAAACTTGAAATTAATACAGAATTAAGACAAAAAATTTCGGGAGTATTGGAAAGTGCAATATTTGCAGAAGCAGGAAATATCTGGCTTAAAAATAAAACTACTGATAAGCCCGGCGCTGAATTCACTAAAGATTTTTTAAAACAACTTGCTGTTGATGCAGGCATTGGTATAAGATTCGATATGCAAATTCTGTTGCTGCGCTTTGATGTTGCAATACCTTTAAGAAAACCATGGCTGCCTGCCGGACAAAGAGCCAGCCCAATTAATTTTGGAAGCGCTGCCTGGAGAAAAGATAACCTGATATTTAATTTCGCAATCGGTTATCCGTTTTAATTATGTAAGAAGAAAATTTAGACTTACTGCTTTCCATTACATTGCACTTACAAAAAATTATTTTTTATTCTGTTGTTACAGTTCAGCGTTATGAACAGATTGTTGAAAACTTCAGCAATAAAAATTTTGCTCATCAAGACAGTAAAGTTTATTTTTGACAAATTCTGTCAAAACACAATCATTCAAAATGGACAGTTTAGGCGACACCATTAGAAAGCTAAGAGAAGAAAAGGAATTGCCTTTACGGACAGTTGCCGCTTTTCTTGACATTGACCAGGCAATACTTAGTAAAATAGAGCGGGGACATCGCAAGCCGGCACGGGAACAGGTTGTAAAACTTGCCGGATATTTTAAGGTGAAAGAAAATGATTTACTTGTAGCATGGCTCTCTGACAAACTTGTTTATGAACTGGAAGATGAAGAAGTGGCTTTGAAAGCTTTGCAGGTAGCAGAGGAGAAAGTGGCCTATATCGCTTTTAAAAAAATTGACAGAAAAGATGTGCTGCAACAATTAAAAAATGGGATTAAAAAATTTACCCAGGTTGAAAAAGCATGGATATATGGTTCGTTTGCAAGGGGGAATGACGGCCCCAAAAGTGATATAGACATTGCATTGCAAACAAATAAAAAATTCACTTATTTCGATTTAGCAGAGGTGCAATACCAACTGGAAAATAAAATTAACCGGAAAGTAGATGTGGGATTTATTGATTCCTTTAAGCCATACATATTTGAACATGTAAAAGCCGATTTAAAATTAATTTATGAAAGATAGCCATATTGAAAGCTTAAAAAGGCTGGAAGATATAGAACAGGCTATTACCGATATTGAAAAATATGTGGCGAATCAAAGTGTCAATTCATTCTGTGAGAATGATATTCTACACGATGCAGTGATGCTTCAGTTTATCATTATCGGCGAAGCGATAAACAATGTGGAAAATGATAAATTAGAAAAGTACGATTATCCCTGGTATAAAGTGCGTTCTTTCAGAAACATGATAGCTCATGAATACTTTAATATCAAATTAGCTGCTGTTTGGCTGGTAATTAAAAACGATTTGCCAAAACTGAAAAAAGTAATACAAACCATGCTAAAAAACGAATTCTAACAATGCCAACACTCCATTTTAAGATGTGAAAGAACTAAGTTCCTAAAAAAATTCGAAAGCAAATCACAACAGTACTGAGATGAACATCCCGATCGTTCCGATTGCAATTACCGGAGCTTTTACTGCAATGACGTCAGAAGCCAAACGTATTAAAAAAGGCGAAAAAATAATCGTTGAGTTTTTGCCGGTAATCTATCCGGGCGAGATGAACCCGGAGGAACTGAACGATCTGGTGAAACAAAAAATCGTTGAGGCAAAAGAAAAAAACCATCTGGAATAATTGGTCGACATTATAATCAAAACAACCAATCTCTATCAAATTAATTTAGAGGAAATTCTAAAAAATAACGGTTATTTTTTAGAATTTCCTTAGTTCATTTTTTATTGATATGATTCTATAATCTTCTATGATTGAGTACTATCCATGCTGATTTTGACTTTCTTCTGAAGGTCAATCTCAAATCAAAATTACCTTTTCAGGAACCTTGATTGTTTTAAGAACACTCATTAAATATTGCAAGTCTTCATCACTTACATCCGAGAAAAGACAGATTTGGACCATGTTTTTCTTAAGTAAATAATCACTATTATAATTGATTAAAATATTTTGTTCTTCCAGTAATTTACCAAATGATGAAGAAATGATCGTTTCGGGGAGTCTAATAGTTATAATAGCTGGGTGCAAGGCATTACTATTAATGGAAAGTAAATTAAAATTTAACTGAGTGATCTGATTCCGTAACCATGATGATTTCTCTTTGATATTATTGTATCTTAAATCTACCTCAGTAGTTTCCACAGCAACACCAAGTGCATTTAAGGCATTCGAATTCAACGTAAAGGGTATTCCGTTCTTTTTAATATAATGCCAAATATCCAGATACAGTGGAATTGAATTTTCAGGAACCTGAAGTAATCCATTGAAAAAAATCATTGATAATCCGGAAAATGATCCAATGGCTTTTCCGCTACTGGCAGAAGCCATATAAACTTTACTCAAATCAAGCGGTATAATTCCAAAAGTACTGACACAATCAAGCAAAATCATAATATTCAGCCTATTGCAGATGTTTATTAATTTTGGAATATCATTTATAACTCCGGATGAAGTTTCGCAATGAACAACAAAGAGCCATTTAATGTCACCATCTTTTTTTAAAAGTTGCTCAATAAAACAAACATCTAATTCTTCACCTAACTTAACTTTATATTCATCAAAAATAATCCTTTGGCAATTTGCCTGATGAATAATTCTATCTCCAAATTCTCCGTTACTTACAATCAAACCTTTTTTAGATAAGACGGATATGTGTGAAAGTATAACCTCATTAGCAAGTGTGGCAGACCCCGTAAAAATCTGTACATCTTTTGCATTTACAAAACGGCATAATGAATTACATATCTTCTTGTAATTTTGAAGAAAACTTTCACAACGATGTGATTCAGACGATTTTTTGTATTCCTCTAAAATAATATCTTTAATAGCAACTGGCCCAGGCAACGCATTTACAATTCTAAATTGATGGCTTAATGCCTTTGTATAATGTCTCGATTTGAAGAAAAAATCTGGAGTAGAATACATGGGTTGGAATTTCACAGGTTCACCAACAACCGGACCAAAAGGAACAAAACCAAGACTTCTATATAATTTCTGTTGAGATAATATTCCTGATATTAAAACTAAATCATATTGCTTTTTGATAGACTGATTGAATATTTCCTTAAAGAGATAAAAGAATACCCGGGAGTTTCTGTATTTTGGCTTAACGATTAGCAATCTTATTTCGCATAATGATTTATTGGGAGGCAAATAATCGTCTATGTCATCTAATTTAAAATCAAGTGAAAAAGGTCTTACATCTCTTAATGCTACCATACCTACTATCTCAGAATCATCTAAGCAAATGATATATTGATTTTCTGAATGGAATTTATCAATCAAGAATCCTGTAGATGTTTTCTCATGCTGTGGAATTTCCTCCGAAAATGTTTGATGATTCAATCGGCATATTTCGTCTAGTTCCCACTGTTGATCAGCAATTTTTATATTTAAGTTTAGTTCGTTCATTTTTTGATCATTATGAGATTGAAATTTCTTTTAAAGATGTGAAAGAACTAAGTTCCTAAAAAAATTCGAAAGCAAATCACAACCTGTTATATCATCTTCGCATTTGTTGGTGTTCTGTGTATTGGTTTTGTGCTGATGCTCACCAGCAACTGTATTATAAAACCAAAGTATTGTTGGTGCAGCTTGCGCACATTATCTTATTTAAACACCAACAATGGCACCTGAATAGGTTTCAACTAAAACAAAAACCCTCCGCAATTGCAAAGGGTTCAAATATTTATTTAGGTTTGATAGATCAATAATTTCTAAGCTTCATTTCTACTCTTCTGTTCTTTGCTTTACCGGCTGCAGTTTTATTGGTTGCAATTGGTCTGTCGGGTCCAAATCCTGCAGATGAAATCCGGCTCTCATTAATGCCTTTGCTTACCAGATATGCTTTAACAGATGCAGCTCTGTCATTTGATAATACCATATTCTTTTCATGCGTTCCGGTAGTATCTGTATGCCCTTCTATATCCACTTTATAGCTTGGGTTATCCTGCAATATCTTAACTACATTATCTAAGGAAGGATAAGATTTAGCCAGTAACTTAGAACTGCCGGTTGCAAAGAAAACATTCCTTGCAGCAAGATTTACTTTTTCAATTATTTCCGGGGCAATTACAGGGCATCCAAAGTTAGATGCAGGGCCTGCTTCGTTAGGGCATTTGTCTTCTTCATCATTTACACCATCCTTATCTGTGTCAGGTATAGGGCATCCCTGGTATCTTGCCACACCCGGAACAGTAGGGCATTTATCTTCTTCATCATTAATACCATCTTTATCAGTATCGGGTATAGGGCAACCATGATATTTTGCCAGGCCCGGAACATCAGGACAGTTATCATCTTTATCTGCAATGCCATCTCCATCACGGTCAGGGCAACCATTTAATGAAGCCGGACCAGCCTGGTCAGGGCATGCATCCAAACTATCTACAATACCATCACCATCACGATCCTTGGGAGGCTCAACAACCGGTATAATAACTTCTTTAGGCACTGCTGCTTCCCTGGCTTTGCCAATGTTACCGGCAATACCTATGCTATAATATAAATGAGATGCTGCCTGCTCAGTAACGGGAAGCCTGTATTGAGAATTAATAATAATAAAAGCTTCATCAAATAAGTTTATTTGTATACCAAAACCAATAGGTATAAATGCTGCATAGTGGCTTAAATATCTACTTGCGCCAACTCCAAAATCAGCAAACGGAACTACCCAATAATTATCGCTCAATAATTTCGCATTTACACCTGCTGTTGCTTCCAGCAAAAAATT
>CABDYF010000360.1_pt1 | contig 21477 bp, 17 predicted proteins | sample 3131951 | NCBI WGS metagenome assembly CABDYF01 (sample SAMEA5534337, study PRJEB31848) | metagenome | biome: tundra; feature: field; material: soil | place: USA | collected 2013-05 | depth 0.45 m | reverse complement strand
CAATTGTTCCTGTTAATAAAATGGTAAGAGATTTGATTAATAAAAAGATGGTAACAAAATTGAATTATACACTAAAACATTTAATCATGAAAAATAAAAAAATACTTAAATGGCTTATAGCAGGGTTTATTGCAAGAGACTATGCTCTGGGTCATCATCATGGAGATGATGACAAGCGCTGGAAAAATAAACATAAACACAATGATTAAACCTGATGGATCTACACCTTAAAACCTCTCAACTTCGGGAGGTTTTTTTATTGCTTTCATATCCTAATATCTTTAACATACTTTGTGCAGTTTGCTCTTTGGCGTATACCCAATCTATTAATTTTCCATTTTTATCCCGCTCTACAATTATATGTTTAGGAGATGGAATAAGGCAATGTTTTATTCCGCCGTACCCGCTTATCTGATCTTGGTAAGCGCCAGTGTGAAAGAAGCCCACATACAGCGGTTCACCATTTGTAAGCTTAGGCAAAAAAACTTCATTAATGTGTTCTTCTGAATCATAATAATCATGACTGTCGCATGTAATGCCTCCAAGCGTGACACGCTGATATTCCTCATTCCATTTATTTATGGGAAGCATTAAAAATTTTTCACCAATACCCCAGGTATCTGGTAAGGTTGTAATAAAAGATGAATCTATCATATACCAGATCTCACGGTCGTTCTGATTTTTTTCTCCAATAACACTATAAATATGCGCCATGCTCTCTCCTACAGTGTAACTTCCAAACTCTGTAAATATGTTCGGCATGGGTACTTTACTGCGTTTACATCCGACTTTTATATTTCTTACAATTTCATTTATCATAAACTGATAATCGTATTCAAAACCTAATGAATGTTTAATAGGAAAACCTCCGCCAATATTTATGGAATCGAGTTCAGGACAAATTTTTCTTAACTGGCAATAAAGATTAATGATCTTATTTAATTCGCTCCAGTAATAAATATCATCTTTTATACCTTTATTTAAAAAGATGTGAAGCATTTTTAATTGAAAGCGATGTTCATTCCCTTCTATCTCATCTACATAAAATTCCAGAATATCTCTTGCCCGCATTCCTAATCTTGAAGTATAAAACGGAAAGGTGGGTTCTTCTTCTGCGGCTACTCTTATACCTAATTTAAAAGGTACTCTTACAGATTTTTTATAAGCCTTTAATTCTTCTTTATTATCCAATACAGGTATTACATTTTCAAAACCTGTGTTTAACAATCGTGCAATCCGGCTGGTATAATTTTTTTGTTTAAAGCCGTTGCATATAATAAATATCTTTTTGTCAATTTTTTTATTCTCATAAAGTTTGTTGATTATTTCAAGATCGTATGCATAAGATGTTTCAAGATGAATATCATTTTTCAAAGCTTCTTCTACTATGAAAGAAAAATGTGAACTTTTAGTACAGTAGCAATAAAAATATTCGCCTTCATACTTATGTTTTTTTAAAGCATTTGCAAACATTTTTTTAGCCTTGCTTATCTGCATACCTATTTTGGGCAGATAGGTTAGCTTTAATGGCGTACCATATTTATCTATTAAGGCTTTTACATCAACATTGTTGTATTGCAGATAATCATCTTTGAGAGTAAAATCTTCCTGCGGAAAATTGAATGTTTGCTTCACCAGGTCGGTGTACGTATTATTCATTTATAGAATAGATTTTCGGTTATGATTTACAAATGTAATTGAATGCAATATTTCTGCAATAAAAAAACCGTCCTGATTTCGGGACGGTTGTAAATAAGTTTTTGAAATAAATTATTTTACTGATTCAATTAATTTTTTAAAACTCTCAGGCTCATTCATTGCAAGGTCAGCCAACACTTTTCTGTTAAGATCAATATTCTTGCTTCCTAACTTATTAATGAATTGGCTGTACGTCATTCCTTCTGCTCTCACAGCTGCATTTATACGGGCTATCCATAAAGTGCGGTACTCACGCTTCTTAAGTTTACGACCAACATAACTGTAGGTCATACCTTTTTCCATTACGTTTTTGGCAACGGTGTAAACATTTTTACGCTTGCCATGATATCCTTTGGCTGCTTTTAATATTTTTTTTCTTCTTGCTCTTGATGCTACTGCATTTACTGAACGTGGCATATAATTAGTTTAAAGTTTAAAAGGTTTAAAAAGTTTAAGGTTGATTTGCAGAAATTATTATTTCATGCGTAGCAAACGCATAACAAAATCCCTGTTTGCACCTGTTACTTTACCATCTTTGCGCAAATTACGTTTACGCTTGGTAGATTTTTTTGTTAAGATGTGTCTCTTGAAAGCTTTTTGAAAAGTAATTTCTCCTGTACCGGTTACTTTAAAGCGCTTTTTGGCGCTGGAGTTGGTTTTAACCTTTGGCATTATAATATTTTTATTTTTACACCCTGCTGGCGTCCCGAACAGACGGGAACTTATGGAGCCTTGTGGGCAATATGTTTTTTAGATGTTATTACATCAGCATAAACACAAATGCTTAATGGGGTGCAAAAGTAATGGATTTCAATAAATTTACCAAGAGAAAAACCGTAAAATATTACCAGTTCTCTTCTTTCTTCCTGTCAGTACTGGGGAAGAATTTTTCAAGCCAATGCATATGATTGGAGATTGGACCTTCCATTTTATGGGTCCTGTCATCTATGGTATCATCATGAAGCACTTCGCCAATTTGTAATGATGCAGGCAGATGCACTAAAATATTATGGCGTTGATCTGCAAGAAAAGTTTTTACATCAGCTCCTGCAGGTTGAGTAGATAAGCTATTTCTAATTATATGCAGCGCTTCCCATGCAATTATTTCCATTCTATCAGCAGTATATTTAGATGTGTTACCCGTATAAGAAGCAACTTTGTCAATTACTGATTGTGTTGTTTTACCAAAGATTGTCTTTAAAAGTTTTTGATGCAATTCACCTTTCAGTAATTCGGTATTAGCTTCTTCAGTTCTACTGTATTTATATAAGCCAAGTAGAACAACGGGAATGGCTGCCTGTGGTAAATAATTCTGAACAGAAATGTTTTCAGATTTTTTTACTTCCTGCGTGTTTGGATCTATTTTTTGTAACTCAGGAAATCCTAATTTTTTTTGTATGGTTTCTACAAGATTTATAGCCATAAAAAATTATTGATTAGTTATTACTTTTTTCTTTTGACTTTTTGGTGCGAAGATGGCGAACATTCTTTTACCTTCCAGTTTAGGCATACTTTCTAAAGTTCCAAGATCAACAAGCCTCTCGGCAAATTTTAACAGCAGCAACTCTCCTCTTTCTTTAAACATAATTGCTCTGCCTTTAAATTGAACATATGCTTTTACTTTATTGCCATCTTTTAAAAAGTTTTGCGCATGCTTCGATTTAAAATCAAAATCATGATCATCAGTGTTTGGCGTAAAGCGTATCTCTTTAACCTCAGATACTTTGCTTTTAGCCTTCATCTCTTTTTCCTTCTTCTTTTTCTCGTACAAAAATTTATTGTAGTCAATAATTTTACAAACCGGGGGATCTGCCTGCGGAGAGATTTCAACCAGGTCTAAGCCCTGCTCCTGTGCCATTTTTTGTGCTGCTTGTGTATCGTAAACACCTACTTCTACATTTTCTCCAACCAATCGTACCTGCGGTACTCTTATCATATGGTTAGTCCGGTGTTCCTGTTGTTGTTCTTTTTTGAATCTGGGATTAAATGCGCCTCTCGGTGCTCTTGGGGGAAATGCCATTAATTGATTTTAGTTTAACAATATTTATTTAGCCTCACCCTCGTTCCCTCTCCTTCAGAGAGGGAGATCGGGCAATTAATTTATTTTCTTCATTAATTCAACACATCATCATCTATCTCACTCTCATCCAAACTCTCAATAATCTTATAAATCCTAAAAATCATGCCTGCCTGCCGGTAGGCATGGTTCAGACAAATGCTCTTTTGCTTTCAACTTCTTCGTTCACCATCTCTACAAATTCTTCTAAATTTTTTGATCCTAAATCTCCTTTACCCTGTCTTCTTACAGAAATTTTTTCTTCATTCATTTCACGCTCTCCTATTACAAGCATGAAAGGAATTTTTGCAAGCTCGGCATCTCTTATCTTCTTACCTATCTTTTCACTTCTGTCATCAATCTCTGCACGAATATCTGCATTTTTCAATTTATTTAAAACATTTTCTGCATACTCCATAAACTTATCACTTATAGGAAGAATTTTTACCTGTACAGGTGCAAGCCATAAAGGAAATTTGCCGGCACAATGTTCGATTAATAACGCTATAAATCTTTCCATACTTCCAAATGGCGCTCTGTGTATCATTACAGGACGATGCTTTGCATTGTCTTCTCCAATATAAGTAAGATCAAATCTTTCGGGTAAATTATAATCAACCTGTATTGTTCCTAATTGCCACTTTCTCCCTATTGCATCTTTTACCATAAAATCCAGCTTTGGCCCATAGAACGCAGCTTCGCCATATTCAATAACTGTCTTTAAACCTTTTTCCTCTGCAACTTCAATAATTGATTGTTCAGCTATCTCCCAATTTTCATCAGTGCCAATATATTGACTTCTGTCTACTTTATCTCTTAAAGAAACCTGGGCTGTATAATCAGTAAAACTTAATGATTCAAAAACATACAATACAAGATCTATTACTTTTTTAAATTCATCTTTTACCTGCGACGGCATACAAAACAAATGTGCATCATCCTGCGTAAAACCACGAACACGGGTAAGCCCATGCAATTCTCCATGTTGTTCATAACGATACACTGTTCCAAACTCTGCTAACCTTAAAGGAAGATCTTTATAACTCCGTGGAGCAGCTTTATAAATCTCGCAATGATGCGGACAGTTCATTGGCTTTAAAAAAAATTCTTCACCTTCCTGTGGTGTTTTTATTGATTGAAAACTATCCTTACCATATTTTTCATAATGCCCGCTGGTAATATATAATTCCTTACGCCCAATGTGTGGAGTAATAACAGGAAGATATCCTGTTTCTATTTGAGCTTTTTGTAAAAAGCTTTGCAGCCTTTCTCTCAGCATTGCGCCTTTTGGCAGCCACAATGGCAAACCCATTCCTACTTTTTCTGAGAAAGTAAAAAGCTCCAACTCCTTTCCTATTTTTCTATGATCTCTTTTTTTTGCTTCTTCTAATAAAACCAAATACTCGTCTAACTCTTTTTGGTTTGGAAACGTTACACCATAAATACGTGTAAGCATTTTATTTTTTTCATCACCTTTCCAATAAGCGCCTGCAATGGCTGTAAGTTTAATTCCTTTTATAAAACCAGTACCGGGAATGTGCGGACCTCTGCACAGATCAGTAAAATTTCCCTGGGTATAAAAAGTTATTTCACCATCATTTAATCCGCTTAACAGATCGAGCTTATATTCATCACCTTTCTCTTCAAAATATTTTATAGCATCTTGTTTTGAAATTTCTTTTCTTACAAAAACATTATTTTGTTTGGCAAGTTCTGCCATCTTCACTTCAAGTTTTTTAAGATCATCTTCGGCAATAACATTATCTCCCAAATCAATATCATAATAAAAACCTTTTTCCAATGGAGGACCAACCCAAAACTTTACTCCGGGAAACATTCCTTCAACAGCTTCTGCCATTAGATGCGCAGACGAATGCCAGAATGTAGACTTTGCATTATCATCATCCCACATTAAAAATTTTATTTTAGCATCATTATTTATTGGACGTGTTGCATCCCATACTTCATTATTTACATCTGCTGCTAAAACTTTACGGGCAAGCCCTTCGCTTATTTGCCTTGCAATATCAAGTGCTGAAGAACCTTGTTCATATTGCCTTACAGCGCCATCTGGGAAAGTTATATTTATCATTAATTGTAAAGATTCAATTTTAAAAACAGTATTTAGAGATGGCAAATTTAACGAAGTATTAGGCAAAGAAAGAATACGATTAAACGTTTAGGTTTTTATTTCCCTATATTTTTGTGTGAAAGGCATTATTAAAGCATGATGAAATTTTTTACTACTTTATTATTTTTATTGGTTTTGTGTTTTTCGATTCTTGCCCAACAAAAAAAAGTTACAAAGCCATTAGTTGGTAAAAAAGTATACACAAAAAAGTCTCCGATAAAATCCACTGCTAAAAAAACTTTAAACCTGCCTGCCCCCACCGCTTATAGAAATGTTGAAAAGCAATTTAGTTTTAACGGGCAATGGAAAGGAGGCTTTGTTGATAACAGCACCAGTTTTATTGGTTGGGGTGGCGAGAGAATTGATTATGTTCTGGAACTGGAATCTCACGGCTCCGAAGTAACAGGTTATTCTTACACATATTTTACAGAGGAGGGTAAACGATATTATACAATCTGCAAATTAAGAGGCACGTTAAACAAAGCAACAAAGGAAATAATTGTTACAGAATTTGAAAGAACAAAATATAATACTCCTCCTGATTTCAGCAATTGTTTTCAAACACATAAACTAAAGTATGTAAAAGAAAACAGTGATACAGAATGCCTTCAAGGCACATGGATACCTGCACCTAACCAAAGCGGTAATTGTGGGTATGGAAGAACCAGTTTGGCAAGAAGGATTGTAAAAACAAATTCTTCCTCAGATAAATCAAAAGTATATGTTTCGCCTGTACAGAAAAATCAGTCTTTCAGGGATATGAACAGAGCAACTCAAAAGCCAATTGCAAAACAAACCAAGCCTGTCACTAAGGGTCAAAATAAAAAGCCGGTAATTACATCTAAACCTCCGGCAATTAAAAATAATGACCTGGCAAAAAAAAATATAATAAAAAAAGATACTCTTATAATACAACAGGTACCTGTTACAAAGCCACCGGTAAAAAAGGAAGAGCTGGTAATGGTACCGGATCTAAAATTTGAGCAAAGAGTGAATACAGTTCTTAAAACAATACCGATACAAAATGAAACCTTCACAGTTGATTTTTATGATAATGGTGAAATTGACGGGGATTCCATCTCTGTTTTTTTTAATGGAAAATTATTGTTGTCACATCAAATGCTTTCTTATAAACCTATTACACTTAAGTTAACTGTTGATCCTAACATAGCCGTGAATGAATTGGTGATGTATGCCGAAAATCTTGGTGAGATACCACCCAATACAGCTTTAATGATCGTTCATGATGGTGAAAACCGCTATGAGACAAGAATTGAATCTGATCTGGGAAGAAATGGTACAATAAGATTTTCCTATAAACCTAAACAAACTCCTTAGATCGCGGAATTGAATCGCTATTCCATTTATACGTTTTCCATGCCCACAACAAAACACCGCTAATAATATTGAGTAAATTATGATTTGAAAAATATGGCGGTATAAGATCTAAATATGCTTGCCGATGCCAAAAATGATTACTACCTGCAACAATGTAAAAAAACTACAAACTATTGTATTGTATCTTTTATTTCACCACAGTGCAGCATTGTACCTTTATATTCAGGATGATTTTTACCTAAGTAGGGATTTATGATTTCTTCTGTATTGCTTAGCCAGCTTGCATCCTTGCCTTCTCCAAAAGCCATAGGGCAGTTTTGCCAATATAACTTTACGCCTTCGTAATGAATAGTTTTTAAAAGAGGAAAAAGATTTTCAGAAACCATCCTGAAATCCTGCCTCATCTCTGTAATATCAGTTTCTTTTAAAATTGCGTTTGCATTAGATATTATATCTCCTATTAATAATTGTGCAGATTGAAAAATACCTGTTGTATCTTTTTTTAGCTCATCAATTTTAATACTATCAATAGCTGCAATTAATTTTTTTTCCTGCGCTTTTATTTTTGTGGTATCAGCATTTACGAATGCTTCTTTTAAAGAAAGATATTCTGTAACAACAGCCCCCACGCTTTTATTAAATTCACCGGAATGTTTACCCACTTTTAAAGGCTGCTGCTTAGGTCCATCGTTATGAGATTTATCTTTAAAAAATATCCACCAGGCGCCAAATACCAACGCAGCAATAAATAGAATAGCCAATAATTTTCTCATATTGATAATGTTTTTGCAAAGGTAAACATAAAAGGTAACCGCTTATAATAGTTCACAGGCATTTTCAACTAAATACAACTTAATTTTGCCGCCTCAAATAAATTAGATGCTTTTAGGTTTACAAAATGTAACATTTGAATTTGGTGCCCGTGTAATTGTTAAAGATGCTACATGGCATATACAATCCAATGAGCGTATTGGTTTGATTGGTTATAACGGCACAGGAAAATCAACCTTATTAAAAGTTTTTACAGGGCAATACCAGCCTTCTGCAGGTACTGTTGAAAAAAGCAGAGATACAACTATTGGATTTCTTCACCAGGATCTTTTAAGCTTTGATACAGACGATTCCATTTTGCAGGTTGCATTAGGTGCATTTGAAAAAGTGCTTCAGTTAGAAAAAGAAATTGCGGAAATGGGAATTGAACTGGAAAAAAGTTCTGATGAGGACCTGGCTCATAGATATGCCGATAAACTACATGAACTGGAAATACTCGATGGATATAGTATTCATCATAAAACTGAAGAGATACTGCAGGGACTTGGCTTTGCGAACGCTGATCTGCAACGTCCTTATAAAGAATTTAGCGGAGGATGGAGAATGAGAGTTCTTCTCGCAAAAATGATATTAATGCATCCTGATGTTTTGTTACTCGATGAGCCGACAAACCATCTTGACCTTCCATCAATTGAATGGCTTGAAAAATATTTGCAGCATTACCAGGGTGCAGTTGTGATCGTATCTCACGATCGTTATTTTTTAGACAGGATGGTTACTAAAATTGTAGAGCTGTACCAGCAGGAACTGCATTTTTACACAGGTAATTATTCCTATTACCAGCAGGAAAAAGCACAGCGTATTGACATACAAAAAAAGGCGTATGAAAATCAGCAGGACTTTATAAGACAGCAGGAAAGATTTATTGAACGCTTTAAAGCAAAGGCATCCAAAGCTGCGCAGGCACAGAGTGTAATGAAGAGGCTTGATAAAATTGAAAGGATTGAGAATACAGAGCTCGAACGTCCAAACATGCGTATCAATTTTGCTATTGATAAACAACCAGGAAGAACTTTATGTACGTTGAAAAATGTTACCAAAAAATTCGGGAATGTAAAAATTGTTGAGCATGCCGGCGCCGAAATAAATCGTGGTGATAAGATAGGATTAATTGGTGCTAACGGAAAAGGTAAGTCCACTTTGTTACGAATTGTTGCAGGCACTGAAACTTTTGAAGGTGAAAGGATATGGGGGCATAACGTTGATGATGCATTTTATGCACAGCACCAATTAGAAGTTTTGAATTTAAACAATGATGTGTTAGAAGAAATGAAAGGTGCCCGCAGTGGCAAAACCGATCTGGAATTAAGAAGTCTGCTTGGATGTTTTTTATTTAGTGGTGACGATGTTGAAAAAAAGATAAAAGTATTAAGTGGTGGAGAAAAAGCAAGAGTAGCGCTTGCAAAAACCATTGTAAGCAAAGCAAACTTTTTATTGCTGGATGAACCCACGAATCATTTGGATATTCATTCGGTTGACTTGCTGGTAGAGGCTTTGAATAAATATGAAGGCAGTTACATTTTGGTAAGCCACGATCGTTATTTTGTAAACCAGACCTGCAATAAAATCTGGGAGATAGAAGATTATAAAATAAAAGAGTTTGTCGGCAATTTTGAAGAATGGGAAGAATGGAAACAGCGGCAGGCAAAAGCAGCAAATGAAAAAGAAAAAACTAAAGTTGAAAAAATATTAGCTCCTCAAAAAGAAATAAAAGTTGAGACAAAAAATAATAATCGGAAAATTAGTATTGATAAAGATGTAAAAAAAGAATTGCAAAAAACACAACGACAATTTCAACAACTGGAAGAAAAAATTGCATCGCTTACCAAACAAAAAGCTGAACTCGAAAGTACTTTATCTTCTTATGAAATTTATACTAACAACACAAAATTTGTACAAACAGAAGCCGATTACAAAAAAGTTTCAGAGCAATTACAAAAAGCAAATGCAGAGTTTGAAATTGTATTTGAAAAGATGATGGAAATGGAAGGGAAATAAGATCAATAACTGAATGTTTAATTCACTCTTAGCGTAACTGATACTACCATATTCAATGGTTTGCTTGTTATCCGCCGCATTTTACCATAAATATTATATGTAATATCAGAACCCTTTAAATAAGCTAATAATTCCGGGCTGTTAGTTGGGGTAGTAGTAATTGAAGACGCATAAGTATCAGGAAAAGTCATCGAGAAAAGTTCTGTGGGATTGTTATTAGTGTTTGATTGCAATGTTACCCGGGCACTTTCAAAATTAGAAAGGTTATTAAGCTGATCTGCATTGGGGATATTGATGCTAATTTGCTTAACCTTAATAGAGCTAACAGCATTCACACCAAAAACACCGGCAGTATTTGCCTTTACAATACTATCTAAATTAAAGTGAAAGGAAAAATTGCCTAATGGAATTTCATTTGAAGTAACAGCGATAACAGTTGGTATAGTTACCTGAACTTCAGGAACGTTTACATCTAAGCCTTGAAATATTGCAGCAACTAATTTTTTGCAAGATGAAAATTCAACTAACAATATAAAAGCTGCAAAAATGGTAATAAGTATTTTTTTCATAGTTTTTGTTTAAGCCCCGAAAATAAACCATATCAATAGGAAGGGTAATTAAAGTTTTACTCTGCATAATTTCAACAAACATGCCACAACAGCTTTTCTTATTTGATCAAGTCTCCTGTCGTTTCAAATCTTATTGCCAAACGCTAATGCCGAATACAAAATTGTGTTTAAAAATAAAAGGATCGAAGTATTAGCAAATCAAATGAAGTAATCATGCATAATTGCCTGCGATTATCTATTACTTTATATTTGCATCCCAAAGTTTTGGTATTGGTCCGGTAGCTCAGTTGGATAGAGCATCAGCCTTCTAAGCTGAGGGTCATTGGTTCGAATCCAATCCGGATCACTAATTAAAAGCCGGTTTATGCCGGTTTTTTTAATTAAAACAGATAGATTTAAAAAAGTTAGTAAATTGATAAGCTCAAAAAATCTACACAATGAATATTAATTTTAAAAACACATTCATAGCGGCAGTCGCCATTTTTTTATTAAGCTTTATTCCTCCTGATAAAAAAAGAAAATTTATTGATCCTGCAAATATGGATATGTCTGTAAAACCGGGAGATAATTTTTTTATTTATGCAAATGGAAACTGGATAAGAAAAAATCCTGTGCCTGCTTCAAAAACAAGGTGGGGATCTTTTGGAATAATTGATGAAGATAATACCAACAGGCTGCACCAGCTAATGGAAGATGAAGCAAGAAGTTCTGCACCTGATAAATTTAGACAGGTCGGCAATTATTATTTAAGCGGCATGGATAGTGTTACTATTGAAAAATCAGGGTATCAGCCTCTTCTTCCCCATCTTGAAAGAATAAATAAGCTTAAAACTGTTGATGATATATTAAACGAAATGGCTTATGAAAGAGTGAATGGAATTGCAGGTGTTTCTCCTATTGGTATTTTTATAGGTCAGGATAGAAAGAATGCAACCAAATATATTCCCCAGATTGGTCAGGGAGGAACGACATTACCAGACAGGGATTATTATTTAAAAAATGATAACCGCAGTGTAAATATCCGCCGCGAATTTATTTCTGATATAGTGAGCATGTTTGTATTAACAGGGCAAACAGAAGCTGCTTCAACAAAAAATGCATGGGCAGTAATGAGAATTGAAACTGCATTGGCAAAAGCACAAATGCCAAGGGTTGAAATGAGAGATCCTTATAAATTGTATAATAAGTTTTCATGGAAAGATCTTTCAGCAACAACGCCTTCTATTGATTGGAAAAATCGGGCAGATAAATTAAATATCAGGGGGGCAGACAGCGTAATTGTCTCTAATCCTGCATTTTTAAAATCGGTAGACCTTTTGCTGGGCGCTGTTTCACCTGATGATTGGAAAGCATATTTACAATGGCATATTATTGAATCTGCTGCCCCATATCTTAGCAGTGCATTTGTACAGCAAAACTTTAAATTCAATAAGGTGCTTACCGGTCAAAAGGAAATATCACCACGCTGGCAGAGAGTTACCGGTGTAATAGATAATTCAATGGGCGACCTGCTGGGAGAAATGTATGTGACTAAATATTTTACTCCTGAGGCAAAAAAACGCATGCTCGACCTGGTTAATAATCTTCAGCAAACTTTTGCTGAACGTATTAAGAGACTTGATTGGATGAGCGAAATCACAAAACAAAAAGCGCTTGAAAAATTAAATGCCTTTACAAAGAAAATAGGTTATACAGATAAATGGAAAGATTACAGCAACGTTGTTATTGATAAAAATGATTACTTAGGTAACAGGCAGCGCCTCGGAAAGTGGGAATATGAGGAAAATGTGAACCGCTTAGGCAAACCTATTGATAAAACACTTTGGAGGTTTACACCTCCAACGGTAAATGCATCTTATAATTCTTCTAATAATGAAATTACTTTTCCTGCCGGTATTCTTCAATTTCCCTTCTTTGATTTTGAGGCAGATGATGCGGTAAATTATGGCGGCATTGGTGTAGTTATCGGTCATGAAATGACACATGGATTTGATGATCAGGGGCGGCTTTCTGATCCACAGGGAAACCTTACTGATTGGTGGACCAAAGAAGATGCAGATAAATTTAAAACAAAAGCAAATAATGTAGCAGAATTATTTAATGGATTTACAATCCTTGATTCGCTGCATGTAAATGGCAAGTTAACGCTTGGAGAAAATCTTGCAGACCTGGGAGGTATTAATATTGCTTATGAGGCATTCACAAAAACACAGCAGTTTAAAGATGGTAAAAAGATAGATGGCTTTACACCTGCACAGCGTTTTTTCCTGGGTTTTGCACAGGTATGGAGAGAAAATACGTTGCCCGAAGAAGCGGCCCAAAGAATTTTAACCGATGTTCACTCACCGGGTGTACATAGAGTTAACGGACCATTGAGAAATATTGATGCATGGTACGATGCATTTGATGTAAAGCCTGGTGATAAAATGTATAAACCACCGGATCAAAGAATAAGAATTTGGTAATATGTTTAAGTCAATTCTAATATTAAAAGCTCTCTGTTAGGGAGCTTTTGTATTTTTATAAAAACGTAAGCAATGGATGTAAAAATTGAAGAGAGCTGGAAAGAAGTACTGAAAGATGAATTTACAAAAGATTATTTTTTTCAAATTGTAACTTTTATTAAAACAGAAAAAGCTGCAGGCAAAATAATATATCCTCCCGGCTCTTTGATGTTTAATGCCTTTGGTAAAACACCATTTGATAAAGTAAAAGTTGTGTTACTGGGGCAGGATCCTTATCATAATTCCGGGCAGGCACACGGATTAAGTTTTTCTGTACCACCAGGAATTACAAAGCCTCCATCGTTAATAAATATTTTTAAAGAATTACAAAGCGATCTCGGCATTCCTCCATCAGCTGATGGAAATCTTGAAAAGTGGGCTACACAAGGTGTACTTTTATTAAACGCATCTTTAACCGTAAGGCAGAATGAGCCCGGCAGTCATAGTAAAATTGGCTGGATAGAATTTACTGATGCTGTAATTAAAAAAATATCGGAAGAAAAAAAAGGAGTGATTTTTTTATTATGGGGCAGGTTTGCCCAGGATAAACAGGTATTAATTGATGAAACAAAACATCATGTTTTAAAAGCGGCACACCCCTCTCCTTTCAGCGCTGATAAAGGATTTTTTGGATGCAAACATTTTTCAAAAACAAATGAATTTTTAATGCACGAAGGCTTACAACCTATTGACTGGAAATTGAATTAAAAAATTCTACATGAGTTTTATTAAAGAAATTTTGGGAAGAATATTCGCTTTATGGGCTGCTTTGGTTTTTATTATAACAATGCTGCCTGTACTACCGGTTACGTGGGTACTTGGTTTAGTAAAGGAACCAAAAAGGATTGAGATATTTATTAAAGTTTCAAAGGTTTGGATATCGGTTTTTTTCTTTTTAACCGGATGCAGCCTTAAGATAAAAGGATTGCAAAATTTTAAGAAGGGACAGAACTATATAATTATTTGTAACCACAATTCTTTGATGGATATTTTGGTAACCGCTCCTTTTACACCCGGACCAAGTAAAACAATTGCAAAAATAGAACTGGTAAAGATTCCTTTATTTGGATTGATCTATAAAAGAGGTTCTGTTCTTGTAAACAGGAAAGATAAGAATAGCCGTATAAATAGTTTTAAAGAAATGAAAGAAGTGCTTAAGCTTGGAATTCACATGTGCATTTATCCTGAAGGCACACGCAATAAAACGACTCAGCCTTTAAAAGAATTTCACAACGGCGCTTTTAAATTAGCGGTGGAAACAGGAAAGCCCATTTTGCCGGCGGTTATTTTTAATACAAAAAAAGCATCGCCTGCTGATAAAATATTTTTCTTTTGGCCTGTAAAGTTTGAGATGCATTATTTACCCACTGTGCAGGTTTCTTCAACAGACAATTATGAAGCGGTAAAACATGAGTTGCATGAATTGATGAGTGATTATTATGTTACACATCAAAAGCCGTCCTGAAAAGATCTGGTTCGGTTTATTCTCATATCTCTTAACAACCCTGATTTAGGGCTAATGTTGATACTGTAAAACCGGATTCTGCCAACAGGAGATATATTGATAGACATTTGCCAGCAGTGCATTTCTCTTGATATAGAAATTGGAATTATACCAAGCTGGCCCAGCGTAATATTATAAGAGCCATTTACGCCAATTTGCCATTTGGGAGATAGGTTTAATGTTCCGCCAAAGTTTACATTTTGTGAAAAATTGGTTTTAAAAGCTTGCATGATCTGGTTAAAAGGTCTGTCAATAGTTAGTGCATATGAAAAATTTACCGACCATGGAATATTAAAATCTGCATACTCACCGGGGTTATTTCTTATATATGCCAGCTCATTTTGATATTCATCAGAGGTGTAGCCGCTTCTTGTATAATCATATCCTTTCAGCTCAGGCTTTGAAGTTGGTTTACTTTTATCACCTCCACGAAACTGGCTGGAGATAGAAACATTTCCACTAAGCAATCTGCCAAATGATAGCGGTTTTCTATTCCATAATAAAGTTTTTATTCTTTGTCCTTTTGCATCAGCATCATAAGGATCTAAATTTGCCCCTGCTGTTATATTTACCTTATTAAATAAATTACTTGATGCATTAATGTTGAATAAACTTAAAGCAAATGAATCAGCAAATAAATCGTAGCTGGTTCTAAAACTTAAGCCATCTATTAAGGATACTTTTTTTAATCCGCCGTTGGCTGTATCTTTTTTACTGCGCACTTTCATTTGTATGTTATTATCAACACCAAAAGTTATTGAGCCGCTGTGGTTAGATGCATAGGGGGAGCCAATATTTCTATCTGAAAAGTAAGAGAACTGGCTGAAGTTATGGCCTGTTGTATCTGTCTGTGCAAAATAATAATTTCTTTTATTTAGATCAGGGTGATAACTAAAACCAAGCGTGGGTGTTATTTCGTGGCGAATTGCCTGAATTTTAGAATTTTTATTTTTAGATGCTATCATACCAAATATCCTGGTAGATACTCCAACTCCAAAACTCATATCACGTGCTGTATAAAATCCTTTGGTAAAAGCTGTATCAAGCTTTTTGGCAGTGCTGTCCCATGTTTTTACAGATTTTGTTTGAAACCAGGTTTCATCATAACTAATTGAAGGGCTAAATTGAAAAGCGCCAACAGGCGGTAATGAAAGTGTTATCGGAATTGAATGATGTGCTCCGTATTGTAAAGTATCACGAAGATGTTTTAAAATATTACCTGCTGTATCATAAAAAGAAAACCGGCTTTCGGCATTTCCATTATAACCAATCCCAAGATTTTCAAACCACTTTGGCGTTCCTACTGCTTCTTTTTTTCTAAATGGATATATGGTGCTGATGCTAAATCCAACAGTGGGTAAGTTAATATAAATAAGTTTATTTAATGTGTTTTGATTATGATTGGCAGCTATGGTAAGGTTATAAGTTTTATCTTTCCACCCATCACCAAAACCTTCAAGCGTACCGGTTTTAGAATATTGTATAGTTGAATAAAGCTGGTTGGTAATATTTCTATATGGATTATCCGGTACATGCGCATTATAGCCGCTGCTGCCGGCATTTACACTTGCGCTAAAACTTACGCCTGGCCTGGCTTTGCTATCCACCGCATGGCTCCATTGAATATTGTAGTCTCTACTTTTTGAATAATCCGGATCACCCTTAAAATTTGATTTAAAATTTTGTTCGCTAAATGAAAGGTTTCCATTGTAACGATATTTTTTTGTGTAGATTGGATTAATATTTAAAGTCCATCCTCCGTAGGAATAAACATTTGCTCTTACAGTTACATCCCAATAATCACTCAGCACTTTGTAATATCCTAATCCTTCTAAACCCAAACCGTATTGCATATTTGATGTGAATTGCGGTGCAAGAAAACCGGAATGCCTTCCCTGGCTTAACGGATAAATCCCAAACGGTAAATATATAGGAATTGGAACACCCTCAAATTCAGGATGAACTGGTCCTGTGATAGCAAGTTTTTTATTGATGAATTTTATCCTGTTGCTTACAAAAGCAAAATGAGGAGTGTCTAAATCGCACGTAGTTATTCTTGCACGCTTTACATAAAAAATATCGGCGTTAATTTTTTTGATCGTTTCTCCATACACATACATTTCTCCCTGCTGTGTGTAGGTGCTTTTTGTAATACCCTTAAGCGTTTTGGTATTAAACTTTATGTAATCACTTTGCGATGTCATGTCTCCTTGTTTAATAGTTGGCATTGCAATTACTTTACCGCTGCTGTCTCTTTTTATTGATGCAGTAATGTTTCCTGTAGCCTGCTCAAATTCTATAACAGGCGCACTTACATTATTATCCTTGTATTGGGTAGATGCTTTTTTTCCATACAAAGTAATTTTTTTTGAAGGCACGTCTAATATCATTGAATCATCAGCATTATATTCCACTACGGCATCTAACGAATCTTTAGAAATTTTAAAATCAATCGTATCTTTTTTTATTACGATGGTTGTATCAATTGCTCCATTTTTATTTCTTGCTGGAAATGTATCAGCATTTATTTTTGGTGCTACATTGGGGAGGGTAAATTTTTTTCCCGGCTTTATTGTATCCTGTACAGCAGTTAAATTATTGTGAAATGAATCTGATGGATGAAGTTTATTCTTACTTTGAACAGTTAATATTGTAAACACAAAGGCAGCAATCGATGCTAATTTATATTTTGAGATAACTTTTTTTGCGTTGTTCATAGCAGTAGTTAACAAAAATAGTTATAATAGCATTAATATTATGTGAAGGTTGAACTTTAGAATTACTAATGCGCTTTAAAAAATATTAATATCCAATGTTGAAAATAAAAGAGTCTTGTATTGCTTTATTTGCTGCTTTTGTATTGTTATTTTCTTGTTTAAATATTTCAGGACAGGCTCCTAAAAAGATCAGGACAATTATTGTTGATGCAGGACATGGCGGTTCTGATGCGGGTGCAAAAGCCGAAAATGAAGGCAGTGTGGGATCTTATGAAAAGAACATCACCTTAGCAATAGCTAATAAATTAGTTGCAGAATTAAAAAAACAACTACCAGATACAAAAATAGTTCCTACCAGGACTTCTGATATTACCCAACCTGTAAGAGAAAAAGCACGTATTGCAAATGAAAATCATGGGGATTTATTTGTTTGCATACATGCTGATGCATTGAATTTAAAAACGGGTTCAAGAATTATAGGATACCGAACTGAAACCTATACCACTACCCGTTATGTTGGTAAAGGAAAAAGGAAGAAAAAAATCGTTACGCCACATCAAAGGGAAGTTGCCATAAGGCAATATTTTAAAATATCCACCACCCGAAAAGGAACAAGCACTTTAATATTTGCTGCCCGTAAAACAAATGATAAGATAAAGGCAATGGAGAACAGCGATATTTTTTTTGATACTGATGATAACGATAGTTCTTTAGATATTAATTACAACAGCCCCGAATGGAAGGCCAATGCGCTTTTGTATACTCAAAATTATTTTAAGAAGAGTTATAAACTAGGCTCACTGATAGAGGAAGAAATTGCCAATACAGGAAGAGAAAATCTTGGCGTTTGGCAAAGAGACAAAGGTATTTGGGTTTTACAGGCAACACAAATGCCCGCTGTTTTAATAGAAACCGGTTTTATTACAACACCGGATGATGAAAGATATTTAAACAGTGAAAAAGGACAACAGGAAATTGCAGAGGCTATTGCAAGAGCCATAATAAAATATAAAGACCAGGTTGAGAATCCAAAGGTTTCACAACAAACGGATAACAATTCATCCAATAATTATTAATTGTATTTTGCATACATCCAAACTATAAATTTTACCGTAACATATACCAATTAAACTTTTACTATTTTCGTATATAGTAAAAACGGGTTGATTAAAATCGGTTACAGGTAATCAACCAAAAAAAGTATCATGAAAATTAGTAACGAAACAAAAATAGGCGCACTTGCTGTTGTAGGAATTGTGGCGTTGGTATTGGGCTTTAATTTCCTTAAGGGGAAAAGTTTTTTCAAAAAAGAAAAATATATTTATGCTGTTTTTGAAGATATACAGGGGCTGGGTAAATCAAACCCTGCTGTAATAAACGGACTCCAGATAGGCCATATCACTGATCTTGATGGTGGCAAGCTGCTAAAAAGAATTGTTGTAACTGTAGAGCTTACACAGGATGTTTTAATACCTAATAATTCACTGGCAGTTATTAACCCCAGTTTGTTGGGCATTGTTTCTTTAGAAATAAAATTAGGTAATTCAAATACCTATTTAAAAACGGGTGATACTTTATTAACTACACTTAGTGGTGGAGCTTTTGACGAAGCATTAAAAATGATAAATCCGGTTTTGTATGAAGTTAGAAATGCTGTTAAGTCGCTTGATTCTGTTTTGCATGTTGTAACAGGTGTATTTGATCCTACAACAAAAAATAATATAAAAGGAGTGATAGAAAATTTAAATACAGTTACAGCTTCATTCACTGTTTCTGCAGCATCTTTACAAACATTATTAAATCCGCAAACTGGTGCGCTGGCAAAATCGCTCGATAATGTGAATGCTTTTACCAATAACCTTATGAGCAATAATAGCAAGCTTAATAATATTATGAGCAACGCAGAAAAAACAAGCAATAACCTTGCAAATCTTGATCTCCAAAAAACCTTAACTGAATTAAATAACACAGTTACCGAATTAAAAACAGGCGTAGCTAAAATAAACAGCAATAGCGGCTCTCTTGGTTTATTGTTGAATGATACTAAGCTGTATGATAATCTTTCTGCAACCAGCAATAAGATAAATATTTTGTTAGATGATATTCGTGTACATCCTAAAAGATATTTAACTATATCTGTGTTTGGTAAAAAGGATAAGGGAAATTATATCACTGCTCCTCTGGTAGATGATACTCTAAAACTTCCTGGAAAAACAAAATGAGGAAGGTTCTCCAATTTTTTTGGTTATTGGCCTTGATTTTTAAGGCTGATGTTTGTTTTGCGCAGATCTCTCCAACAGTACCTTCAGACACATTCAGAACAATTCAGATCATTCGTGGGAATACATGGCGTGAAAAAACCATTGATTCTGTTACCAGGCTCGAAATTCTTGTGGGTGATGTTCTTGTTCAGGAAGGCACAACAAAATTCGCTTGCGACAGTGCAATTATCAATCAACATTTAAATACGCTGGAAGCTTTTGGCAATGTACATATAAACCAGGGCGATACCCTTTTTACATCATCTCAGTACATAAAATATTTAGGTAATGAAAGAGTTGCTTATTTAAAAAAAAATGTAAAACTAACTGATAAAAAGGCAACGCTTACCACACAGGAACTCGAGTATAATTTAACCACAGGTATTGGGAAATACAACAACGGAGGCAAGGTAGTAAATGGTAAAACAGTACTCACGAGTACACAGGGAATTTATTATGAGGATACAAAGGATGTTTATTTTATAAATAATGTTGATGTTGTTGATCCACAAACTAAGATAAAAGCAGATTCGCTTTTATATAATACGCAAACACAAAAGCTAAACTTTATCGGGCCTACTTATATAAAGAATAAAGATGGAGATATATTTACCAACCAGGGAACTTATGATCTGAAAAACGGAAACGCTTTTTTTGGTAACCGCACATTGGTAAAAGATAGCAGCGGAAGAGTTTACCAGGCAAATAATATTGCTATTGATAATAAGTTAGGGCAGGCTCAATTAGAGGGCAATGCAATAATTAAGGATTCTGCAAATCGCTTTATAGTTACCGGTAATCAAATCTTTGTAGACAAAAAGAATAATTCTTTTCTTGCCACAAAAAAACCTGTATTGATAATATGGCAGGATAAAGACACAACTTATATTTCAGGTGATACATTGTTTTCAGGGTTTACAAAAAAAGTTTATAACGATGATATAATTCCTGAGAAAAATTCGGTGAAAGTGGATTCAACCAAAAGTGTTATAGCAAAAAAAGATTCTTCAAACTTCCGGGTAATTGGCAAAACCACAATTATTAATTCAAATAAGCCTGATACCTCCATAAGATATTTTCTTGCCTATCATCATGTAAAAATTTTTAATGATTCTTTACAGGCAGTAAGTGACAGCTTATTTTATTCAGGAGCCGATTCTGCTTTCCGGCTTTTTTATGATCCGGTTATCTGGAGTGGTAAAAGCCAGGTTACAGGGGATACTATTTTTTTATACACCAAAAATAAAAAGGCGGAACGGGTATATGTTTTTGAAAACGGAATAATGATCAATAAAATAAATTCGGAATTTTACAACCAGGTTTCCGGCAAAACAATTAATTGTTATTTTGCAAATGGTATTATTGACTATATGAGAGTTAAAGGCTCACCTGCAGAAAGTATTTATTATGTGCAGGATAAAGACAGCGCCTTTACCGGAATGAATCATGCTGACGGTTCTGTAATAGATATGTATTTTGTAAAGCAGGAACTGAATAAAGTAAAATTTGTTAATGATGTACATGGAAAATTATATCCTATACGCCAGATACCACAGGATCAGAAGTACCTTAAGAAATTTATTTGGTTAGAAAAGCGAAGACCAAAAAACAAGCTGGAACTTTTTGAATAATCAGCCAATTGTGGTTTGTAAATAATTAATATGGACTCAAATACACCAGACAATTTAATTGATGGTTCTCTTATAAATAAAATTTTAAAACCAAGGGAACCATTTACCCATAAAGGAAATTATGGACATGCATGCCTGTTAGCCGGTAGTTATGGGATGATGGGGGCTGCGGTGCTGGCAGCTAAAGCGTGTTTAAGAAGCGGTGTTGGAAAATTAACCTGTTTTATTCCAAAGATTGG
>CABDYF010000351.1_pt1 | contig 23285 bp, 19 predicted proteins | sample 3131951 | NCBI WGS metagenome assembly CABDYF01 (sample SAMEA5534337, study PRJEB31848) | metagenome | biome: tundra; feature: field; material: soil | place: USA | collected 2013-05 | depth 0.45 m | reverse complement strand
TTTTTGTAGCCAGGCGGGATGACCGATCACATATAAAATTACTCCATCCAATGTGTAAGAAATCCAAAATCATCTACTCCAGTCTTATAAAACCTGGCTGATGAATATTTATAGTCTTTCCCGTTACTACATAATCCAGCCTTAACAGGATTATCATGCCCGCCTGGCCAGTCGGACAGGTTATATATTCCATCTTCTGAATAAATACTTCCTTAGTCCAAAGATCAATGGTCTTCGCTTCCATATTTTATTTGGTCGGTCACCCGCCAACGCACACACCTGGGCAGGGAAGACCGACCACGGCGAAGAAAAATTTTCATAAATGACGTGTTATCGGATTGTGCTTTACACAAAATATCGTATAACTTATTACTCACTACCATCCTCCGCTTGCGCCGCCGCCGCCGCCTGAGCCGCCACCAAAACCTCCAAATCCTCCGCCGCCAAATCCGCCACCACCAAAGCCTCCACCTCTGCCACCACCACCTAACATACTGCCAAGCATAAACCATGGCAAAACCCCAAGCCCTCTTGATCCGCGACGACTCATATAATTGCCGCCACCGCCGCCAATGCGTGAAATAATAAAAATTATAATGATAATTAAAAAGAATATTATTTTAAATAAAATGCCTGAACTTCTTTGTTGGGGAACTGATTTATATTCGCCAGCAGCCGCCAGAATAATCGCATCTATGGTTTGATCGAATCCCTGGTAATAATCATTTGCTTTAAAATTTGGGATCATCACCTCATCAATAATGTGCTTACAAGTAATATCAGGCAGCACACCTTCCATTCCAGATCCCGTTTCTATTCTTGCTTTTCTTTCTTCTTTTGAAACAAGTATCAGAACACCATTATTTTTTTCTTTTGTACCAATACCCCAATCACGTAAATATTTTAAAGAAAGTTCAGCAATGTCGTAGCCTTGCAAATCGGGCACAGTAACAATTACAATTGCAGAAGAGGTGCTGTCATTATAATCTCTTATCTTTTTTTCTAACGCCTCTCTTTGAAATGGTTCAAGAAAATTACCAAAATCATTTACTGCAACCGGAGGATTAGGACGAGGCTGAATAGTTTGCGCATGAACAAACTGAATTGAAAAATAAATAAATATTAAGAAGAATTTCTTCATTGATTGTTTGATTAACCTCACCCTGCCCTCTCCAAAGCCCGCCTGACCGGACGGGCAGGGAGAGGGTTATTTTCCAAAAATTATTTCGTCGGGAAGTTCATTTTTATCTTCATCTTTATTGTAAGGAAAATTTTCCTGCAGTGCCTCACCTATTTCTTTAATACACTGGCTAATTCCTTCTGCATAATTTTCTTTACTAAAATGAGAAAGAATTTTATTTACAACTTCCTTCCAAAATTGATCTCCAACTTTTTCGTGAATACCACTATCCGCATAAACAGCAAGCTTCCTGTGTTTTAATGCCACATACAGCAGCACTGCATTGCGGTCTTGCGTATTTTGCATCTTTAGTTTAGAGAAAATTTTAATTGCTCTGTCAAGCGGATCAATAAATTTGCATTTGCTTTCCACAAAAACTCTCACTTCTCCGCTGGTGCATTTTTCAGCATTGCGGATAGCAGCAACAATTTTTTCATTTTCTTCTTTTGAAAAAAATTCTTTCTTTTTAAAAAGGGAGAACATTTATTTCCTGATTTTATTTTATATCAAAATTCATATCAGGAACCTTTTCACTTCCGGGATCTGATTTGTAAAAAGGTTTTTCGTGGTAACCAAATGCACCGGCGAATATGTTATTAGGGAAAGTTTTTACTTTTAAATTATATCCCTGCACCGCAGCGTTATAATCTTTGCGGGCAACATTGATCCGGTTTTCTGTTCCTTCTATCTGCGCCTGGAAATCCTGGAAAGCTTTGGTTGTTTTTATATCAGGATACCTTTCAACCACAGCCAATAATTTGCTGAATGAACTTTGTAATCCTGCCTGCGCCTGTTGATAAGCCTCCAAAGATTTTGGATCGCTAATATTAACATTAATAGAAGTTGCCTTAGCCCTGGCAGCAACCACTTCGGTTAATACAGATTTTTCAAAATTGGCAGAAGCCGAAATGGTTTTAATAACACTGGTATAGAGATCGGTTCTTCGTTGATAGTTGGTTTCCACATCTCCCCATTTTGCTTTCACCTGCTGGTCAACCCCTATCAAACCATTGTATGCGCCGCAACCCCAAAAAAATAATAAAACTACTACGGCGAGTATAACATATAAACCTGTTCTTGATTTCATTTTTATTTATTTTAATTAAAGATAATAGTTTTAAGCAAATGCTATGCTTAACATTTTTACTGTCATTTTTACACCTCACCCTAAATTCCTCTCCACATGGAGAGGGACTTCCGAAGTTTTTTTACAATTGTATCGCTGCTATTCCCGGCAATGTTTTTCCTTCGAAATATTCAAGCAAAGCGCCGCCGCCAGTACTTACAAAACTCACTTTATCTGCAAGATTAAATTTATTTACCGCAGCAACACTATCTCCTCCGCCAATAAGGGAAAATGCACCATTCTTTGTTGCATCTGCAATTGCCTGCGCTATTGCTTTAGTACCATGCTGAAATTTTTCCATTTCAAAAACTCCCATTGGACCATTCCATAAAATGGTTTTTGAGTTACTGATAACTTTGCAAAAAGTTTCAATCGCCATCTGCCCAATATCAAGTCCCATCCAGCCATCAGGAATAGTATTGCTTAATGCGCCCGATACTTCTGCATTGGCATCAAATTTATCGGCAATGATCGAATCCTGCGGAAGATGAATGCAAACATTTTTTTCTTTAGCCTTCTCCAATAACTCCTTTGCTGTTTCCACTCTGTCATCTTCACACAAAGAGTTTCCAATTTTACCACCTTCTGCTTTGAAAAAAGTATAAGCCATGCCACCGCCGATAATAATATCAGTTGCTCTGTCCAGAAGATTTTCTATGACCAGTATTTTGTCTGAAACTTTTGCTCCGCCTATGATTGCCAGGAAAGGTTTTTCGGCTTTATGTAAAATTTTTTCTGCGCTTTCCACTTCTTTTTCCATCAATAAACCAAACATTTTTTTATCAGCTGCAAAAAACTTTGCAATAATTGCTGTAGATGCATGGGCACGATGTGCTGTGCCAAATGCATCATTCACATATACATCACCAAGCTTACTTAGTTTTTCTGCAAAACCTTCGTCACCCTTTTCTTCTTCTTTATAAAAGCGAAGATTTTCTAACAGCAGAACTTCTCCCGGTTTTAAATTTTTTGATTTGTTAACCGCATCTTCTCCTATGCAGTCATCTGCAAATAAAACCTTCGTTTCATTTCCCAACAATTTCTGCAGATGATTAACTAAATGCTTTAAAGAATATTTTTCTGATGGACCTTCTTTTGGTCTGCCAAAATGCGACATTAAAATAACACTGCCACCATCTTTTAATATTTTTTGAATTGATGGCAGTGATGCCCGCATCCGGTTATCATCAGTAATTTCAAACTTATCATTAAGCGGTACGTTAAAATCCACACGTATCAGTGCTTTTTGACCTTTGAAATTATAATCTGAAAATTTGCTCATAATAATTTTTTATTTGCTCTGTTATTAAAAACCCTTTTATCATAAAAAAATAACGCAAAGAACACAAAGAAAAAACGCAAAGCATTGCAAAGTTTTCTTTGCGTCGCTTTGCGTACACAGCGTTCTTTGCGTTACCAAAAAAGATAAATAAAGAACTAACAGTACAAGTGAGTCCCGATTACTATCGGGATAACGATGTTGATTAATGAACATTTGCTTGTTCCAAAAACTTATTTATTAATCAAGCCAGCGAAATAATGAACAGTACGTACCAATTGAGATACATAGCTCATTTCATTATCGTACCAGCTAACTGTTTTCACCATTTGTGTATCACCAACGGTTAATACTCTCGTTTGTGTAGCGTCAAACAAAGAACCGTAATGAATACCTATAATATCTGTGCTAACTATTTCATCTTCTGTATAGCCGAAACTCTCGTTGCTGGCGGCTTTCATGGCAGCATTCACTTCTTCCAAAGATGTTTTTTTATTAAGGATCGTGGTAAGTTCAGTTAGTGAACCGGTAATGACTGGAACTCTTTGCGCAACACCATCAAGCTTTCCTTTTAGCTCGGGCAAAACCAATCCAATTGCTTTTGCTGCGCCTGTACTGTTGGGAACAATATTTTGTGCTGCAGCTCTGGCCCTGCGCAGATCACCCTTGGGATGAGGTGCATCCAAAGTATTTTGGTCATTGGTATAAGCATGAATGGTTGTCATAAAACCGGCAGTAATTCCAAAAGTATCATTCAGCACTTTTGCCATTGGCGCAAGACAATTAGTAGTGCATGATGCACATGATATAATTGTTTCACTGCCATCTAAAATATTGTGATTAACATTAAATATAACTGTCTTAAGATCGCCTGTTGCAGGCGCAGAGATAACTACCCGTTTTGCACCTGCAGTAATGTGAGCCTGGGCTTTATCCTTATCGGTAAAAAACCCTGTGCTCTCTATTACAACATCTACGTTGTGCTGTCCCCATGGAATTTGAGCAGGATCTTTCTGTGCATAAATTTTTATTTCATGCCCGTCAACTACTATAGCATTTTCAGTAGAAGTTACCTGCTGATCAAACCTTCCATGTGCACTGTCGTACTTTAATAAATGTGCCAACATTTTAGGGCTGGTAAGGTCGTTGATGGCAACAACTTCTATATCTTTCATATTATATATCTGGCGAAATACTAATCTTCCTATTCTTCCAAAACCATTAATGGCAACTTTAACTGTGCTCATAGCTTAATTATTTAATAAATTTTTAGGAGACAAAATTACAGTAAGTGAGAGAATAATAATAGAGAATATTTTTAATACTTATAGAGGTTAGGCGTGGTAAGCAGGAATATTGCCGTGTGTTTTATTTTTCATCATCGCGGTCAGGGTGCGATTCTCTTTTTTCATTATCTCCCATTAACAGATGCGTTTCAGGGTCTTTCATCACTTCTTCCATATTGCGATCGTTGTCAATAATACCTTTTTCTTCCAGCATACGCATGTCTTTCGCATCTCTTAAAAATTCAGATGCAAAAATGAATTCATTCAATTTCTGATTCTTACTGAAAATAATTTCTTTATTGTTGCCTACCCATTCTTTTTCTCCCTGGTACAAGTATAAAATAGTTTGACCAATCTCCATCACACTGTTCATATCATGTGAATTGATAACCGTGGTCATATTATATTCTTTGGTGATCTCTTTTATTAGCAAATCAATTACCATTGAGGTTTGAGGATCAAGCCCTGAGTTAGGTTCATCGCAAAACAAATATTTTGGATTTAATACAATAGCCCGTGCAATCCCAACTCTTTTTTTCATACCGCCGCTTACCTCTGCAGGAAATTTTTTATTTGTATCCTTTAGATTTACTCTTTCCAAAACTTCATTTACCCTGTCTATTTTTTTCTTATGATCCCATTTGGTAAACATATCCAGCGGAAATTTTACATTCCGTTCAACCGTCATACTGTCGAATAAGGCAGAACCCTGGAAAAGCATTCCTATCTGTTGGCGTAATTGTTTTCGTTCTTCTTCCGGCATTGCAGGCAGGTTATTGCCGTCAAATAAAATTTCTCCTTCATCAACTTCAAATAAACCTACCATGCATTTTTGTAAAACAGTTTTCCCACTTCCGCTGATGCCAATAATTAAATTGGTTTTACCGGTTTCCATAACAGCACTTACGCCTTTAAGAATTTGTATATCCCCAAATGACTTGCTTACATTTTTTATTTCAATCATAGTGCTCAGCTGCAAGTTACAAGCGGCAAGCTGCAAGAAATGCATATGCCGTATATAACTCTATTGTATTAATTTATTAATAAGTGAAATTAACATTTTTTGAATCTCCACGTTTTATTATTCAATGCTTCTATTTCTGTTTGAAATTGTATCAATTTTTTAAAATCTTTCATAAATAATTTGTTTGGAATAAGGTGAAAGTTTATTTTCCTGAAGCTATCAGCTTGCAGTTTTATAAAAGTATTGCTGCCAATATATAATCGGCAAATAATATTAAAATGCAGCTTGTTATAACAGCGGTAGTGCTTGCTCTTCCTATTTCCAGCGCACCTCCTTTAACGTTATAGCCATAAAATGCAGGAATGCTGCTGATGATAAATGCAAATGTGTATGACTTAGCCAGTGCAAATGTTACGTTCTTCGGAATAAAATTTTCAAGCAATCCTTTATCAAAAATATCTGTGGAAACAATGTTAGACATACTGCTTGCAAACCTTGCGCCCCAAATGCCTAACACCATAGAAATGATAACCAGCAAAGGAATTGTGATAAGCGCTGCCAATACTTTGGGCATTACTAAATATGATTTTGTGTTGATGCCCATTATTTCCAAAGCATCAATTTGCTCACTCACTCTCATGTTGCCTAATTCACCCGCAATCTTACTTCCGATAACTCCTGCCAATACAATACAAACCAGTGTGGGAGCAAACTCCAGGATAACCGTATCTCTAACCACCTGAGAAATTGTAGTTTTAGGAACCAGCGGACTTATTAATTGATAACCCGTTTGCACAGCACTTACAGCTCCCATAAATACTGAGATAATTGCCACGATGCCCAGCGCTCCAATGCCAATCTCAACACATTGATGCATGAGTTCCTTCCAATACATTTTAAAGTTTTCAGGCTTGGTAAACATGCCTTTTATCAGTAAAATATATTCGCCAAATAATTTGAAAAATTTCATTCGCTATTTTTAAAATATTTTAAGCCTTATATATCGTAGTTTACCTTTTTAAATTTTTTCCACCAGCGGGAACTCTGAACAATCTCCTCTGTTTTATAATTTCCTTTTATTTGTGCATCAATAACCGCAATCAACACCATATTAAATATACTGCGTACCTGGCTGCCGATTTGTAAAATATGTACAGGCTTACGCAGACCTAATAAGATTGGGCCAATTGCATCAGCCCCTCCAATTTCCTGTAACAGATTATACGCAACATTGCCTGCTGCCAGGTTTGGGAATATCAAAGTATTTACATCCTGGTTAACCAACTCACTGAAAGGATAATTGTCTTTTATTATTTCTTTATTAAAAGCAACATTAGCCTGAACTTCTCCATCAACAATTAATGTAGGATCTTTTTGCTTTACAATATCTCTTGCACAAGCCACCAGTTTTGCTTCCGGAGAATGGCTACTCCCAAAGTTTGAATAGCTCAGCATTGCTATGCATGGTGTGATTCCGAAATGCTTTACTTCTTTGGCTACTAAGAGTGTAATATCAGCCAGTTCTTCAGCAGTTGGATTAAAATTTACAGTTGTATCTGCCAAAAATAGCGGACCTTTTTTTGTCATGATAATATACATGCCTGCCACTTTTTTAGCGCCTTCTTCCATACCAATAATATGTAATGCAGGCCTGATTGTATCAGGATAGTTTTTAGAAAGCCCGGATATCATTGCATCAGCATCACCTGTTTCAACCATCATACAACCATAATAGTTGCGGTCTCTCATTATTTTTTTTGCTTCATAAAAATTAAATCCTTTCCGTTGTCTTTTTTTGAAGAACAGCTCACCATATTCAGCACGCTTGGAATCCATCTCATGGCTTTTAGGATCGATTATTGGAATTCCCTCGAGTTCAATTCCGTTTTCCTGCGCAATTTTTTTGATCTTTATTTCATCACCTAACAGAATTGGATATGCTACTCCTTCATCCTGTACAAGCTGTGCCGTCTTTAATATTTTTTGATTCTCTGCCTCCGCAAACACAACTCTCTTCGGTTCTTTTCTTGCCTTATTGCCAATGATCCGCAATAATTGATTATCTATACCAAGTCTTCTATTCAGATCAACCTTATAAGTTTCCCAATCAGTTATCGGGTATTTTGCTACACCACTTTCAATTGCAGCTTTAGCCACTGCCGGCGCTACCGTTGAAAGCAATCTTGTATCAAGAGGCTTTGGAATAATATAATTAGGACCAAACACGAGTGTTCTTTCATTATATGCCATGGTAACGATATCCGGAACAGGCGATTTTGTTAGTTCAGCCAAAGCCTTTACTGCAGCCAGTTTCATCGCTTCATTTATTTGTGTTGCTCTCACATCCAAAGCGCCGCGAAATATGTAAGGAAAGCCAAGCACATTATTTACCTGGTTAGGATAATCGCTGCGGCCTGTGGCCATAATAATATCTTTGCGTGCCGCTGTTGCATCTTCATAAGATATCTCAGCATCAGGATTTGCCATGGCAAAAACAATTGGATTTTTTGCCATGCTTTTTACCATATCAGGGGTAACAACATTACCAGCACTAAGACCTATAAAAACATCAGCATCCTTCATAGCTTCAACCAATGTGAGATCTTTTTTACGGGTTGTAGTAAACTGAATTTTATATTCATTAAGATCATCTCTTTCAGCATGGAGCACTCCTGTTCTATCAAACATTACAAAGTTGTCGGGCTTTGCACCCAACGCCTGGTATAAACGTACACAAGCCATAGCAGCAGCCCCGGCACCATTCACAACAAACTTTACTTTCTCAATTTTTTTCTTTTGAATTTCCAATGCATTTAAAAGAGCAGCAGAGCTGATTATCGCAGTGCCATGTTGATCATCGTGCATTATGGGAATATTCAACTGCTCCCTTAATTTTTTTTCTATATAAAAACATTCAGGCGCTTTTATATCTTCCAGATTTATTCCGCCAAATGTTGGTTCTAATGACTTTACTATCTGAACAAATTTCTCAGGATCTTTTTCATTTATCTCGATATCAAAAACATCAATATCAGCAAATATTTTAAACAGAACTCCTTTGCCTTCCATCACAGGTTTCCCTGCTTCAGGACCAATATTTCCTAAGCCTAAAACAGCCGTACCATTACTTATAACAGCTACAAGGTTTCCTTTAGCGGTGTACTTATAAACTGATTCAGGGTTTGCATGAATTTCCATGCATGGCACCGCCACACCTGGCGTATAAGCCAATGAAAGATCTCTTTGCGTTTTAGTTGCTTTGGTTGGGATAACCTCAATTTTTCCCGGTCTTCCTTTGGAGTGATAATCCAATGCCTCCTGTTTTCGAAGTTCTTTTTTCATACTTTTTATTTAGCACAAATTAATTTACGATAGATATAGTATTTAATTTGTGTTATAAAGATATTACTAATCTCCCCAAGTCCCCTCTAAATCTCCTCCGCCATTTGGCGGAGAGACTTATGAAAGTTTATATAATGGGTGTTCAAATCTCACTTATTCTCAACAGATACAGCCAGCCATGCCATTATACCTATCCCGGTTTCAATGGCACTTTCATCAATATTAAATTTGGGAGTATGAACGCCTGACATAATTCCTTTTGAAATATTGCCAACGCCTAACCGGTAAAAGCATGCAGGTATCTGGTGAGAATAATATGCAAAGTCTTCTGCGCCCATTCTTAATTCTGTCTGCTCAATATTTTCGTTGCCCATATACTCGCCTGCTTTTAGTTTGGCTGTATTAGTCAGCTGTTCATTATTTAAAACAAATGGATAACCTACATCAATAGTAATATCAATTTCAGCACCCATAGCATGCACCAACTCTGTGCTGTGTTTTTTTATAAGATCATGCGCTTTAAAACGCCAGGCTTCATTCATTGCTCTGAAAGTGCCCATCAGCTTAACTTCAGAAGGAATAACATTGGTAGTATTGCCTCCCTGGAATGAAGTGATAGAAAGAACGGAAGGATTAAATGGATCGTTATTCCTGCTAACCAATTGCTGCAATGAAATGATAAGATGTGAAGCAATTAAAATGGTATCGGTAGTAAGATGCGGTGATGCTGCATGACCGCCTTTACCTTTTATTGTGATATAGATCTCATCTGCGCTTGCCATTACCATTCCACTTCTGAAACTTAATTTACCAACTTCCAGACCGGGATGAACATGCAATGCTAAAATTGCCTGTGGTTTCGGATCTTCCAGCACACCTTCTTTTATCATTATGCTTGCGCCGCCGGGATTTTTTTCTTCGCCCGGCTGAAAAATTAATTTTACTGTTCCTTCAAATTCATCTTTTAATTCATTAAGAATTTTTGCAGCGCCAAGCAAACAGGTACTATGCACATCATGTCCGCAGGCATGCATTACACCTGCATTTTGAGATTTGTATTCAACATTATTTTCTTCAGTAATAGGCAATGCATCCATATCTGCCCGGAGTGCAATTATTCTTTTTTGAGGATCTCTCCCTTTTATCAATCCAACCACGCCGGTCGTGGCCAGCACTTTGTATTCAATACCAAATTCAGCTAATTTTTTTTGTATAAATTTTGATGTTTCAAATTCTTTATAGCTTAATTCAGGATGCGCATGTAAATGATGACGAATCTGTATGAACTCATCAGTATATTCAGCAGCTAACTTTTTTATTTTCTCTTTGATCATAAAGTAATTTAATCAATACTAATCATAGCAATCACCGGTCAAAAATAGAAAAGAGTTTCGCTAATGAAACTCTTTTCTTTTGGAATAAAAATTTATAAAGCTTATTTGTTAGTATCGTCTTTTATTTCTTTTTCAGGTTTTATTTCAATTCTTTGTGATAGTATATAAACAGATGCGCCGCCCAACATCCGGCTGATCTGGCTTTTATACATTTCCGCTTCCTGCTTTGTTGTAAAATTACCAAAGGTTAAATGTACATAAGGCGCCTGGTAATACATGTAAGGTTTTTGTTCAGGAAATTTTTGAAGTAGTTGTGTTTTTGTTTTCATTGCAAGCTCCCTGTCGTTAGTGCTTAATACCTGCAGACGATAACCCATTCCTGTTCTTGCAGCTGCTTTGGCAGCAGCAACATTTAATTCTGCCTCTTTGCTTGCTAAAATATCCAACCGAAAATCTTTGTGAACAACAACAGGTATTGTATTTGCACTGTCAGTTTGCGCAAAGGTTTGTAAACCCGTAAAACACAAAATTGAAAATATAAGCTTCTTCATATCTAATACCTGAGTTGGCAAAAATAATACCATTAGTTTTAATGAGATGAAACTATAAGAAATATGGTTGTATTGGATATTTTATTGACAATTTCCTAAGGAAAGTTTATCCAAAAAATTAATACCCCGCCTTAGCCCCTCCAATATTTTCAATAGGATGCCATGTGGTTTTTATTTCCTGTGTATCCATAATGAAATAAGGTGACTGACCATTTTCGGTGAGCCAGTTTATTTTATTGTACAGTACTACACGCTTTATATTCAGCGATGCTTTTTCCTGCATCATTTTTCGTGTGTCGGCATCGTTTTCGCAAAACACCAAAGCATTTACATCCATATGATCGGCAAAATAAGAAGCCAGCTCTGCAACCTTGCCGGTAAGAATATTTACCACACCGCCGGGAACATCAGAAGAATTGAGCACTTCAGCAAAGGTGACTGCACAAAGCGGCTTTGTGAACGATGCCAACACGATGCATGTATTGCCTCCTGCAATTACCGGGGCAATCACCGAAACCAGTCCGAGTAATGAACTTGCCTGCGGCGCAATGATGGATACAACTCCTGTTGGCTCCGGAGTTGAGAAATTAAAATGAGATGATGCAACAGGGTTTACACTACTGTACAATTGCTGAAATTTATCGCACCATCCTGCATAATAAATTAAGCGGTCGATAGAAAGCAACACTTCATTTTCTGCTTCTTCTTTTGTTGTATCCTGTTTTATAAGTTCATCTATAAATTGCGCTTTTCTGCCTTCGAGCATTTCTGCAATGCGATACAATATTTGTCCGCGGTTGAATGCTGCTCTTGAACCCCAATCACCAAAAGCACTTCTTGCTGCCACTACAGCTTCTCTAAAATCTTTACGTGAGCTAAGACAAACATTGGCAAGTTTTTTTTTGTCGCCATTTTCTGCAACGTAGTACCTGCCGGATTCTGTTCTCGGAAATTTTCCGCCGATATAAATTTTGTAAGTCTTTAAAATTTCCAAACGCTTTTTAGGAGCACCGTTGGTTTGAGCTTTTTCGAGTTTTGGTACTTTAGCGGTTTTGTTTATAGTTGATGTTTGCATGTGAATCGTTTAAATCGTTTAAGGGTTTAACGTTTAAAGTTATTTTTTCCGTTCGCCCTGAATAACTGTTTTTTGTAAATATGAAATAAATTTTTGCAACATAGAACTGATTCTAACTGCTAATGAATAGAAATCATCGAACTGTTGTTGATTTATATATTTTCTATCTAACGCTCTATATAGTTGAGAACGTAATTCGCCACATGAACCTTTTGAATATCCCAAAAACTGAATGAACTCTGCTCTAGTTCCTCTTTCAAATCCTTCAGCAATATTATCCATTATAGATCCTGATGAGCCTTCAATCTGACCAATTAATCTGTAATTACTTTTAAACGAACCATTATCAATTAGGCTTCCAATATTATTACATAATTCCCTGCTAACCTTCCATGCCTCTACATCTTCAAATTTTTTTATAGTTGCCAATGTTTTGAATCGTTTAAGGGTTTAAAAAGAACGTTTAAGGGTTTAACGTTTAAATCGTTTAAAGTTTTTTTAATTGATGCATTCATTGATTAAGATGTTGATGCTAAATTTTAATTCGCTAACCTTTAAACGTTAAACGATTTAAACCCTTAAACGTTAAACGATGCCCCCCAACTTCACATAAGCCGACAATCCATGTAATCCGCCTTCTCTTCCGTATCCGCTTTCTTTGTATCCGCCAAATGGTGATGTAGGATCGAATTGATTAAATGTGTTTGCCCAAACAACACCTGCTCTTAACTTTGTTGTCATGTTAAAAATCTTAGAGCCCTTGTCTGTCCACACTCCTGCAGAAAGTCCGTAAGGTGTGTTGTTTGCTTTTTCAATTACTTCATCATCTGTTCTAAAACTTTGAATTGCCAGTACAGGACCAAAAATTTCTTCCTGAGAAATTCTGTTTGATTGCGCCACGTTGGTAAAAATTGTAGGGCGACAAAAAAATCCTTTACCTGGTAAGTCGCAACTGCTTTGATACATTTCAGCGCCTTCCTTTTGTCCGATCTTTAAATATTTATTTATCTGGTTTAATTGCTGTTTTGAATTGATGGCGCCAATGTCAGTGTTCTTATCCATCGGGTCACCAACGATCAAAGTTTCCAAACGGTCTTTCAGTTTGCGAACCACTTCTTTAAAAACAGATTCCTGCACATACAATCTTGAGCCTGCACAACAAACATGTCCCTGGTTAAAAAATATTCCGTTAATAACACCTTCCACTGCCTGGTCAATTGGTGCATCATCAAAAATTATGTTAGCAGCTTTTCCGCCAAGTTCCAATGTTGCTTTTTTATTTGTTCCTGCAATTGCCCGCTGAATAATTTTTCCAACTTCTGTTGAACCGGTGAAAGCAATTTTATTTATATCAGGATGATTAACGATGGCTGCTCCTGTTGCACCGGCGCCTGTAATAATGTTCACTACACCCGGCGGCAAGTCTGCTTCCTGAATTATTTCTGCTAATTTCAATGCAGTCAATGAAGTTGTTTCTGCAGGCTTCAAAACAACGGTGTTACCTGTTGCCAAAGCTGGTGCAATTTTCCATGCAGCCATCAGCAAAGGAAAGTTCCATGGAATAATTTGCCCTGCAACACCAAGCGGCTGTGCATTACGGTTAGGAAATGCATACTCTAATTTATCAGCCCAACCGGCATAATAAAAGAAATGATTGGCAACAACAGGTATATCAAAATCACGGCTCTCACGAATTGGCTTTCCACCATCAAGCGTTTCAATTATTGCCAGCTCTCTTGCACGTTCCTGCACCATCCGTGCAATGCGAAAAAGATATTTGCCTCTTTCTTTCGGCGGCATTTTCTTCCACACATTCTCATATGCATTTCTCGCCGCTTTCACCGCCCTGTCTACATCTGCCGCGTTTGCGTCAGCAACTTCCGAAAGTTTTTCTTCATTCGCCGGATTGATGGTGTCAAAATATTTTTTACTCAGGGGCTTCTCAAATTTTCCGTTTATGAACAGATCGTACCGCGGATTTATTTTTGCAGCCGACTTGCTTTCCGGTGCTGGTGCGTATTTACGGGCACTGTCGAACTTTAATTTTAGTGTGTTGTTTTTTGTAGCCATAAGTATTTCCCCCTCACCCCCAGCCCCTCTCCACAAGTGGAGAGGGGAGCCGGGAAGTTTATATTTATTGAATATTTTATTTGCAATTCAGCATTTTTGGTTATTCATCTTTAATATTATTTTTTATGACCAACTTCATCTCATAACTCATCATCGTTGTGTCATTCACTTGTACATTATGTTCTTCATTCAGCAACCTCATCCTCCATCTCTTTCTCCTTGAGGAGAAGGAGCGGTGCTTCATTCCTAATCCAAACATTATATCTTCCAATTCATCAATAAATCATTGTTCATCTCTATTGCCGATGTGTTAGCACATAATTTATCAAAAAACTTCTGTTTGGCCTCCCTCTCCACTTGTGGAGAGGGACACAGGGTGAGGGGGCTTTTAATCTATCGAAAAATAGTCTTTCCCCTGGTAAACTCCGGTTTTCTCTTTCATTAGTTGCATCAAAATATCATTGGCAAGACTGCTTGCACCAAACCTGAACCAATGATTATTCATCCAGTCTTCACCTAAAATTTCATTCAGCATAACAAGATAATGTAAAGCCAGTTTTGCTTTTGAAATTCCGCCGGCTGGCTTCATGCCGATCATCTTACCTGTCTTGTAATAAAAATCTCTTATCGCTTCAAGCATTACCAATGTTACAGGCATGGTTGCAGCAGGCGTAACTTTCCCTGTTGATGTTTTAATAAAATCTGCGCCTGCATACATTGCAATATCACTTGCCTTGCGAACCTTATCAAATGTTACCAGTTCCCCTGTTTCCAAAATAACTTTCAATCTTGCATCACCACATGCCTCCTTTATTGTAGCAATTTCATCAAACACGTAATTGTATTCACCTTCTAAAAATTTACCACGACTTATAACCATATCCACTTCATCGGCTCCCTGCTGAACAGCAAATTTTGTTTCCCGAATTTTCACATCTCTTGGCGCCTGTCCGCTTGGAAAACCTGTTACCACTGAAGCCACTTTTATTCCTGAACCTTCCAATGCTTTTTTTGCTGTTTTAACCATTGACGGATAAACACAAACCGCTGCAACTGTTGGTAAGCCTGGATATGCATCGAGTAAGTGCATAGCTTTGTAACACATTTGTTTCACTTTGCCTTCTGAATCTTTTCCTTCCAAGGTGGTAAGGTCTATCATATTTAATGCAAGCAACAAACCATTTACTTTGGTTTCTTTTTTAATACTTCTTTTGGTGAACCTTGCTGCCCGTTCTTCAATACCAACCTGATCAACTCTTGGTGAAAGGGTGAAACCTGCCTGCCGGTAGGCAAGGTCCGGCATTGCTATGGTTGTTTCTGCCATATTATTTTTTGTAGAAATTAAATTTACTATAAATGCTGAATAGATACCTTAGCTTTCTTTCCCATGGCAGTTCTTATATTTCTTTCCGCTGCCGCAGGGACATGGATCATTCCTTCCTATTTTAGGACCAACTTTTATAGGTTCTCTTTTTACCGGTTCTGAAGGATCGTTGTAATCATTTTCATTTGAAAGATATTCGGGTCCACCGCCTGCTGCTGCAAATTCTTCTTTACGCTGGCGCATTTTGCTCATATCTGTTCTTTGTTCTCTTCCTTCTCTTATTCTTCCGGGTTGATTTTGCTCAATAGGAATTCCGCAATGACACAGGAAGCCTACAATATCTTTATTTACCTCGTCGTCCATTTGCTTAAATGCATTGAATGCTTCTATCTTATAAATAACCAATGGATCTTTTTGTTCATAACCCGCTGTTTGAACACTTTGACGAAGATCATCCATCGCTCTTAAATGCTCTTTCCAGGCATCGTCTATCAAAGCCAGTGTGAGACTGCGTTCCAAAGCATTGGTCAATTCATCGCCGTTGGTAGCAATTGTTTTATCAAGATTAGCCAATGCCTGTATCGCTTTTTTTCCATCAGTAAATGGCACTGCTACATTTTCAATATGTGAGCCTTGCTCCCTACGGATATTTTTAATAACCGGCAAAGTTTGCTGGCTCATCGCCTGGTTTTTGTGATTGTAGTGAGCTTTTGCTTCTTCATACAATCTTTCAGTTAAAACATTCGTATCCCCTTTATCCAATTCCTCAGCAGTTATGGAAGTATCAATTCCAAAATTCAGGATAGCAGCTAATTTAAAATCTTCGTGATCGCTGGTTTCTTTAAATGAAATTATCAATCCTTCTGCAACGGAATAAAATGCATTATCAAGATCGAGTGCAAGCCTTTCTCCAAACAATGCATGATTGCGCTTACCATAAATTACGGTGCGTTGCTTGTTCATTACATCATCATATTCCAACAGTCTTTTTCGTATACCGAAGTTATTTTCCTCCACTTTTTTCTGCGCTCTTTCAATGCTCTTGGAAATCATGCTGTGCTGGATAACCTCGCCTTCTTTGTAACCCATTCTATCCATCAAAGAAGCGATCCTTTCACTTCCAAACATACGCATCAGATCATCTTCAAGCGAAACAAAAAATTGTGAAGTACCCGGATCACCCTGGCGACCGGCACGTCCACGAAGCTGTCTATCAACACGACGGCTCTCATGTCTCTCAGTACCTAAAATTGCAAGACCTCCTGACTGAACAACGCCGGGACCTAATTTGATATCTGTACCACGACCAGCCATATTTGTAGCGATGGTAACGCCTTGTGCATAACCTGCTTCAGCAACAACCTGTGCTTCCCGCTGATGTTGTTTTGCATTCAATACATTATGCGGAATTGCTTTTTGTTTCAGCATCCTGCTGAGCAATTCACTCACCTCTACCGAAGTTGTACCAACAAGAATTGGTCTGCCTGCATCACGCATTTTTTCAACTTCTTCAATAACTGCTTTATATTTTTCTCTCTTTGTTTTATAAACAAGATCCTGTGTATCTTTTCTTGTAACAGGTAAATTGGTTGGAATGGTTACTACATCCAATTTGTAAATATCCCAAAGCTCTGCTGCTTCTGTTTCTGCAGTACCCGTCATACCTGCCAGCTTGTGGTACATCCTGAAATAATTCTGTAATGTAATGGTGGCGTATGTTTGCGTAGCCGCTTCGATCTTTACATTTTCTTTTGCTTCAATTGCCTGGTGCAAGCCATCACTATATCTTCTGCCATCAAGAATACGGCCTGTTTGCTCGTCCACAATTTTTACCTGCCCCTCCATTACCACATATTCAACATCAATATCAAATAATGTGTAGGCTTTTAATAATTGCTGAACGGTGTGAATTCTATCTGCTTTTACAGAATAATCATTAAGAAGAATTTCTTTCTGGTGCAACTTTTCATCAGCACTTAAAGAGCCTTTTTCAATTTCAGAAAGCTTTACGCCGATATCAGGAAGAATAAAAAATTCCGGATCCTCTCCTGATTTGGTAATAAGGTTAATTCCCTTATCAGTCAATTCAACCTGGTTATTTTTTTCATCAATATGAAAATATAATTCATTATCAACCTCAGGCATTTTTCTTTGCTGATCTGCCAGGTAATAATTTTCTGTTTTCTGAAGTTTTACTTTTATACCCGGTTCACTTAAGAATTTTATTAAAGCGCTGTTCTTTGGCAATCCTCTCCAGGAACGCATAAGAGCAAGCCCGCCGTCTTTAGGATCATCGTTGCCTTCAGCAATTTTCTTTTTTGCTTCTATCAAAAAATTATTGGTAACTTTTTTCTGTGCATCAACAATCCTTTCAATTCTTGGTTTAAGAGAAAGAAATTCCTGCTGATCACCTTTTGGTACCGGACCGGAAATTATCAATGGCGTTCTTGCATCATCAATTAAAACACTATCCACTTCATCCACCATTGCAAAGTGATGTTTGCGCTGCACCATCTCATCAGGAGAATGAACCATGTTGTCTCTTAAATAATCAAAACCAAATTCATTATTGGTGCCGTAAACTATATCCGAATTATATGCAGCCCTGCGCTCATCACCGTTGGGCTCGTGTTTGTCAATACAATCAACAGTAATGCCCAGCCACTCAAAAATAGTTCCGTTCCATTCGCTATCACGACGTGCCAGGTAATCATTCACCGTTACAATATGAACACCTTCGCCGGCCAAAGCATTTAAATAAGCAGGTAAAGTTGATACTAACGTTTTACCCTCACCCGTAGCCATCTCTGCAATTTTACCTTCGTGCAAAACGATACCGCCTATTAGCTGAACATCATAGTGCATCATGTTCCAGGTAACTTCTCCGCCTGCGGCTGTCCATGTATTTTTAAAAATAGATTTATCGTCCTCAATACTGATGTAATTCTTTTTAATGCTAAGATTCCTGTCTAATTCAGTTGCGGTTGAAACCAGTTCTTTATTATTCTTAAAACGGTTTGCTGTTTCTTTAACCACTGCAAATGCTTCGGGTAATATCTCTTTTAAAATTTCTTCAATTTTTTGATCGCGGTCCTTGCGCATCTTATCTACTTCCTGGTAGATCAGATCTCTGCCGCTAATATCAAGCGCCGTAAGGTTTTCTGCATCCTGCTTTTTTGCTGCGATCTCTGCATCAATTTCTGCAAGGTGTTCCTTGATCCTTAATTTAAATTCCTGCGTTTTATTGCGAAGCTCATCATTGGTTAAGGATTGATATTGGTTAAAGAACTGGTTGATCTCTCCAACCATAGGACTTATCTTTTTTACATCTTTTTCACTTTTATTACCACCAAACAATTTAGAAAGTAAACCTGCCATATAGCCGTATTATTATATTAAATATTTCTGATAAGAATTTTACTTTGTCAAATATGGTGCGGAAAAATTTCGTAGCCAAAATGACAGCCCAAAGGACTCCTTTGGAGAAAAGCAAAGGTATGAAATAGTAAATAGCGAAGTAATTAAATCCAACATCGCTGACACATCCCATTATTATAGTTTGGGCATGGTTGTGCACTATTGAAGCCTCCTGGTGAGGCTTTTTCTTTTCCACCTTTCATGCTCACCTTTTTTTATTAACACCATTAACATAACTTTGCACCCCGCAAATACATATAAATGAGTGGTGCATTAAAAGAAGTAAGGAACCGGATTAAGAGCGTTCAAAGTACTCAGCAAATTACCAAAGCAATGAAAATGGTAAGCGCTTCCAAATTGAGAAAAGCACAGGATGCCATTACACAAATACGACCTTATGCAAAAAAACTGCAGGAAATGCTGAGTAATATTGTTAGCAATGCAGAAGGCAATATCAGCATGAACCTGGCAACGGCAAGGCATGTTGAAAAAGTGCTGGTGATTGTTGTTACCAGCGACAGGGGATTATGCGGCGGATATAACAGCAATCTTATAAAACTTGCCAGGCAAACAATAAAAGAAAAATACAGTGCACAAAGCGCAAAAGGAAATGCGGAGCTTCTTCCCATTGGCAAAAAAGGTTATGAGCATTTTTTAAAAAATAATTTTAAAGTAGTTGATCATTACTGGAATATTTTTTCTGATATAAGTTTTGAAAATGTACAAAGAGCCGCAAAATTTGCTATGGATGCATTTGCCTCAGGACAGGTGGATGCAGTTGAATTAGTTTACAGCGAATTTAAAAATGCTGCAACACAAAGGTTTGTTTCAGAACAATTTTTGCCTGTAATGAAAACAGAAAAAATAAAGGGACAAAAGCAGCAGGATTTTATTTTTGAACCGGATAAGGATGTGTTGATAGAAGAATTAATGCCTAAAATTTTAAACACTCAATTATACAAAGCAGTATTGGATGCAAATGCAAGTGAGCATGGCGCACGAATGACTGCAATGGATAAAGCAACTGAAAATGCAAATGAGTTATTAAAGGCTTTAAAAATAAGCTACAACCGTGCAAGACAGGCTGCTATTACAACTGAACTTACTGAAATTGTTAGTGGCGCTGCGGCATTGCGGGGATAAAGTAAAAAGTCATTAGTCAATAAGTCATTAAGTAAATAATTAATTTATTCTTTTCATGATAATGGCTAATGACTTATTGACCAATGACTAATTACCAATTGACCTTTTATGGATTTAAGTACAATCATTCCACATATTGAAGCATTAATTTTTGCCAGTGATAAACCATTGAGCACTCTGGAATTAGTGGACCTTATAAACAATGCTTTGGGATTTATAGAAGACAAGGCAACACTTGAGCAGGTGGAATCTGCTATAGAAGCCATACGTGAAAAATATGATTCAGAATTTTATGCTTTTGAAATGAAAGAAAGCGGAGGCGGCTGGCAATTTCTTACTAAAAAAGAGTTTCATAAAACTATTGCACAACTTAATGCTGATAAATATTTAAAAAAATTGTCTACAGCGGCATTGGAAACTTTATCTATCATAGCTTATAAGCAGCCCATCACAAAAAGTGAGATTGAAAATATCCGCGGAGTGAATTGTGATTATGCCGTACAGAAATTATTAGAAAAAGAACTGGTTATTATTGCCGGCAGAAAAGAAGATGCAGTTGGTAAGCCTCTCATCTATACAACTTCAAAATCTTTTATGGATTATTTCGGGATAAACAGTGCTGATGAGCTTCCCAAAATAAAAGAAGTGCTGATGGAAGAATTAGTTGAAGCTACTAAAATTCATAATGAAGAATCTTCAAAGCCAAAACAGGAAGAGCCAATTGAAGAAATAGAAAAATAATAATTCATCCGGATTTATTACTTGCCAAAAACTTCTTTCTTCTTACATCGTATATCTTACTTCGTAAATCCCCGCCTGACCGAATCAGTCGGGCAGGGTACATAGGAATAATGTAAATTCGCCTCATGTCAAAAGTTTTATCAAACACAGAGTTGGCAAACATTGCTGATGAATTTGGCACGCCGGTTTATGTTTATGATGCAGAAAAAATAAAGGAACAATACAATAAGCTCATCACAGCATTTAAAAATACTGACACTGTTTTTTTTTACGCATGTAAGGCATTAACTAATATTAATATTCTACAGTACATTAAATCATTAGGACCTAATGTAGACTGCAGTTCTATTAACGAAGTTAAGCTCGCATTACATGCAGGTTTTCCTCCTGAAAGAATTTTATATACATCAAACGGTATTGCATTCAGCGAAATTGAAGAAGCGAAAGATCTTGGCGTTATTATAAACATTGACAGCCTTTCAAACCTTGAAAAATTTGGAAAAAAATTCGGACATAGCTATCCTATAGGGATTCGTTTGCGCCCCAACATTATGGCAGGCGGCCATATAAAAATTTCTACCGGGCACGAAAAAAGCAAATTCGGAATTCCTGTAGAACAGGTAGACCAAATACTCGATGTAGTTAACCGACACAATATTTATATCAACGACCTGCATATACATACCGGGAGCGAAATAGAAAATGTAGATGTTTTTGTAAAAGGCATTGAAGTATTATTTGATATCATACCTCATTTCAGAGAACTGAAGGTTATTGACCTTGGCGGAGGATTTAAAGTCCCTTATCAAAAAGATGATACTGAAACTGATATTAATTTATTGGCTCAAAAAGTAAATGAATTATTTGCTTCACATCCTAATCCTGGTGGCAGGCCTTTGCAGGTTTGGTTTGAGCCGGGTAAATTTTTGGTTAGCGAGTGTGGATATTTCATTACAAAAGTAAACGTAATAAAAGAAACCACTGCGGCAACATTCGTGAGTGTTGATAGTGGGTTTAATCATCTTATCCGTCCTATGTTTTATGACGCTTATCATCGCATACAAAATATCACTAACCCCGGTGGTGCCGAAAAAATATATTCTGTTGTTGGGAACATTTGTGAGACTGATACTTTTGCATGGGACAGAAAATTAAATGAAGTTAGAGAAGGCGATTATTTGGTTTTTTATAATGCAGGTGCTTATGGATTTCAGATGTCATCTAATTATAATTCAAGATTAAAGCCTGCGGAAGTGTTTGTAGAAAATGGTAAGACAAAATTAATCAGGCAAAGAGATGTTTTCGAGGATCTTTTAAAAAATCAGATTATTTAAATTCTTATTTAGTAATAATGAATTCCTCAACAGAAAAATTTATAAAAATGGTAAAGCATCCTGTAAAATTCAGGATGTTTTTATTTGCAAAACTTCCTGCTGCATTTTTTTCAGGAGTAAGAATTAAAGAAATTGATGAAGGAAGATCGGTTGTAAGTGTCCCCTACAAATGGTTAACGCAAAATCCATTCAGGTCAACTTATTTTGCATCACTTGCAATGGCTGCAGAAATGAGCACAGGAGTATTGGGAATGATGCATGTTTACAAAAGAAAACCTTTGGTTTCAATGCTGATAACAAATATGGAAGCATCGTATTTTAAAAAAGCAACAGGTAAAACTTTTTTTGTTTGTGAAGATGGTAAACAAATTCATGATGCAATTGAAGAATCAATAGCTACAAGAGAACCCAAAAGCATTACAGTAAAATCTACCGGCACAAATAAAAACGATGAAGTGATTGCAGCGTTTTTATTTACATGGTCGTTCAAAGTAAAAAAGATTTAAAGAATTTTTGTTTGCTACCTTCATCACAGTTATTCATTTTATAACTTCATTTTATAATTCTCAATTTATGAAGATTGCTTTTCACGGCGCAGCCAGAACGGTAACAGGCTCTAAACATTTGCTCACCTTATCCAACGGAAAAAAATATTTACTCGATTGCGGAATGTTCCAGGGCATGGGTAAAGAAACCGAGGCTTTAAATCGTGAATTTGGTTTTGATGCTGCTGCAGTTGATTATCTTATTTTATCTCATGCCCATATTGATCATTGCGGGTTAATTCCAAAGTTGGTTAAAGATGGCTTTAAAGGAAAAATATTTGCCACAGATGCAACAAAAGATCTTTCAGCAATATTAATGGAAGACAGTGCAGGCATTCAGGAGAATGATCTGAAATTTGTAAATAAGCGCAGAGCTGCTGAAGGAAAATCTTACTTATTGCCATTGTACACAACTGAAGATGCATTAAAAGCAGTTGACCATTTTGAAATTGTAGAATATAATCAATGGTTTGCCATTGATGAAAGTGTGCAGGTGATGTATAAAGATGCCGGGCATATTATAGGAAGTGCAACAGTGCATTTAAAAATTAAAGAGAACGGAAAAGAAACACGA
>CABDYF010000333.1_pt1 | contig 25284 bp, 16 predicted proteins | sample 3131951 | NCBI WGS metagenome assembly CABDYF01 (sample SAMEA5534337, study PRJEB31848) | metagenome | biome: tundra; feature: field; material: soil | place: USA | collected 2013-05 | depth 0.45 m | reverse complement strand
ATAGTTTGACCTTTGACCGCTTAAACCTTCACCGCCATAAGCCGAGGCTTCATGTGCTACCATGGCAGAAATACTATGCTTCCCGATTTTGGTATCATATTGCAGGCGGGTATTAAAATTCCACCAGTAATTATTACTTGCTGACCTGGTTGATACAGTGGTGGCATTTACATATCCATTAAAAACATACGATGGATGGAACGTATAATTATTATAATACTGGATACTTGTATTTGCCTCGTTATGAAATACCAATCCTTTCATCAAGGTTATATCAGCATATAAACCACCAATAAAGGCTGTCGATTTATTATAGTCGTTATTGATACTGGCCAATGCAAGGGGGTTTGAAAACTGGTATTGTGTGTTAACCGGTCCTCCCCAGCTACCATTAGGGTTTTTAACTGGTATAGAAGGGGCTTGCTGAATGGCTAATGTAATCATGCCGGCGTTGGAGGTGGTTACTTTTTCGTTTGTCCTGTTTGCACTTAAATTAGTTCCTATTCTTAACCATTTACGGGTTTGATTATCGAGGTTTAGGCGTACAGAAGCACGGGAAAAACCAGAACCGGGCGCTACTCCCTCCTGATTAAAATATTCACCGGAAAAATAAAACGTGGTTTTATCGGTACCACCGCTTAGGGATAGCTGGTGCTTTTGCAGTAATGACCTGCGAAACATAGCATCCTGCCAATTGGTACCCGGCCCAAGAACGGACGGATCAGCAAAACTTGAATCGGAGCCAGTACCCCCGGCTCTCGCAATTTCATTCCGGTAGGTTGCATATTCCTGCAAGTTCATTACCGGAATATATTTAGGTCTGTCCTGTATTGTTACTAAACTACTAACCGATATTTTGGTATCTCCTGCCCTTCCTCTTTTTGTTGTAATCATTATTACACCATTAGCACCCACGGATCCAAAAATGGCGGTGGCCGAAGGACCCTGTAAAACATTCATGGTTTCAATATCATCCGGGTTAATACCAGACAATATGTTAGCTGATCCACTTCCATTTCCCGGTTTTATCTGAACACCATCAATTACATATAAAGGCTGTACAGAACCAGTAAGAGAACTTACGCCCCTGATGATAACAGAGGGCGCCGCACCTGGCTGGCCGCTGTTAGAAGATACATACACATTCGCGGCGCGGCCCTCTAAAGCCTGATCCAATGTGGTATTAACCGTTTTTGCAATATCGGCAGAGGTTACGGTTACCTGGGAACTGCTTAAGTCAGTTTTCCTCATTCTGCCATAGCCTACCGTTACTATGTCTTCCATTTTCACTACAGCTTCTTCAAGAGTGAAATTAATGGTACTTCCACTTCCCACTCTAATTTCCTTTGTTAGAAAACCAACAGAAGAAACTACTAACACATCTCCTGTTTGTGCATTAATAGCAAAGCTGCCGGTAGAATTAGTGAAAGTTGCATTATTTGTGCCTTTTACAGATACTGTTGCACCTTCAACAGGATTTGAGGCTGCGGAGGAAATAATACCAGTAATCTTCCTGACGTTTTGAGCATAAAGGTTTGTGCTTAGCACTAACCCTGAAATGATAGCCCAAAGTAAGAGTTTCAATTTCTTCGTTATTTTTTGTTTCATATACAAGCAATTAAAGGTTTAATGAACTGAAGTTTTTATTTTTGAATCAAGATTTATAGTTAATAGTTATTGCTTCGCCTCCATAACTAATTGTAGCATCTGCTTTACTTTCAAAATCCAATACTTTTGGTTTTGTTTTATTTATCCAAATTATCTCACCTGTGTATTGTAACTCAGGTCCAAAAGGAATGATAGATCCCTCTTTTATAAGGCACAAAATCGTATCAATCGCTGCATGCAAAACCTGCATTTTCGCAGGTTTATTTCCCCCTTAATGCAAAAATTTTCTGATTTTAATCATAACGACTTCTTTTTGAGTATATGATCTTTACAACATCAATTGTTATCACATCGTTTGTTATGCCAAAAAAATTATCCAGTAGTGGCAAATAGCAATGTGAAAGAGTTTATCAAAATCAATAATTATGGAAAAAGAAAAAGGTAATTCATAACAGATCGTTTTAAATTTTTCTCAAAGCAAAATTTAATTTTGAAATTTCTTGTTGGAAAATTAGTCATTGGAAATAAAATTGAGGGTGTGGATTGTTTCTGATTAGGTAACAAAATGTTAACTCATTTTACAAATAATTGATAATCAATAAAAATAAAAGTGAATGCAAAACAATTAAGGAGGGAAAAACCGTAAAAACTTTTAAAACTGAATAGAACTTAACAACAAAACAAAAGCAGTTAGAAAATAATACATAATACAAAATAATGAAAGGCGTATTTTATAAAAGATTATTCCTGTATTTCTTTTTTCTTTCCTCCGAGATAAGAAGACGGAAGAATCTTATATTGTTGTTTAAAGTATTTTGAAAAATACTTCGGGTTATTGAATCCAACTTCGTAAGCAACCTCAGCCACTGTCATTTCATTTTTTTCAAGTAATTGTACTGCACGTTGTAAGCGAATGGAATGAATAAACTCAAGCGGCGTTTGGCCAGTAAGGCTAAAAAGTTTTTTGTACAAGGCAACCCGGCTCATAAACATTTCCCGGCTCATCTTTCCAACTGAAAAATCAGGATTGGAAATATTTTTTTCGATGACTTCTAATGCATGTTGAATAAATTTATCATCTGCAGACCCGGTTACCACTTCTGAAGCCTGAACCTGCACTTGCTTTTGATATGTTTTTTTGAAGGTATCCTGTTGAGAAAGGAGGTTTTTTATTTTACTAAGAAAAATTTCAAAGTTGAAAGGTTTAGTCATGTAATCACTTGCCCCGGTTTGTAAACCTGCCAGTTGCTGTTCTTCTCCTATAAGTGCGGTCAGTAGTATTACCGGAATGAAGGTAGTGCGATTATCAGCTTTTATTTTTTTGCATAAGTCAATGCCGTTCATTTCGGGCATGCTTATGTCGCAAACAATAAGATCAGGATGTTCGGATAGCGCCTTTTGCCAGCCTATCTTTCCATTTTGGGCTTCTATAATATTATAGTATAACTTCAGGTTATCTTTAATATAGAACCGGAAATCATCATTGTCTTCTACCAATAAAACAGACTTTTTCTTGCTTCTGCCATTTTTAGCCTCCATGGTTTTAATGGTTGGAACAAAATCTTCATTTAAAACTAATTCAGCCATCCCTTCATCTTCCTGTTTTAAATTTTCTGGTTTCTCCTCATCTATGGGGGTAATTGGAAGAGATACAATAAAACAGCTTCCTTTATCAACCTCACTTTCAACAGTGATTGTGCCCCCATGCAGTTTGACAAATTCTTTTGTAATGGCTAACCCAATACCGCTCCCCTGGTTTACCATTGACCCCGGAATTTCGTTTTGAAAAAACCGTTCAAAAATCTTCTCCTGCTTGTCTTTACTAATGCCAATACCTGTATCAAAAACTTTTATTTGAAGCATTCTTTCATGGTTAGTATTATTCACATCTGCCAGAACATTTACTGCACCACCTACTGGTGTAAATTTGAAGGCATTAGATAAAAGATTGAAAAGAATTCTTTCAAGCTTATCGTGATCAAACATGGTAAAAATCATATCCTCAGAGGAATGAAACGAGAAGGAAATTTTTTTGTTTTCGGCAATTTCAGAAAAAGAATAGGAAATTTCTTTAATAAACCGAATGATATCACCGGAAGTTTTTTTTAAATGCAGCTCCTGCTCTTCCAATTTTCTAAAGTCAAGTAATTGATTTACCAGGTTAAGTAAACGGCGGGCATTTCTATGTATCAGTTGGAACTGTTTTTTATCATTAGACTGGGAAGATTGTTTTATTAGTTTTTCAAGAGGGGTAATAATTAATGATAAAGGCGTTCTGAATTCATGGCTTACATTGGTAAAAAATTTAATCTTCATCATATCCAGTTCGTGAAGCTGTTGCGCTTCCTGCCTTTCCCGCTCTATTTTAAATCTCAGCCTTGCCCGGCGCACGATCATATTTCTTCCCAATACCAAAGAGGCAATAATGATTAGCCCATAGATAAAAAAGGCAAAATTTGTTAACCAAAATGGTGAAAGTATGTTTATTTTAAGAGACAAAGGTTCGTTACTCCATATACCATCTTCATTGCTTGCCCTTATTTGTAACGTATAGGTACCGGGATCAAGGTTTGTGAAGGTTGCTTTGCGGTTTTTTGCATCTGTTGTTAGCCATTCGTTACTGAAGCCTTTCAGCTTATAAGCATATTTTATTTTGTCAGAATTTAGAAATCCAAGAGCAGCAAATTCTATAGTAAAAACATTTTGATTGTATTTAAGTGTAATTTCTTTTGCTTCTGTTATAGATTGAGGCAGAACAATCCTGCCGTTATATTTTTCACCTATCTTGATACTGTTATTAAATATCTGAAGGTCAGTTAGTATAAGGTTTGGGACTGTTTTATTTTCTTTTATTTTTGAAGGGAGAAAAATATTGAAGCCGTTGGCGCCTCCAAATACCAACTCTCCTTTTCGTGTTTTTAATGCAGCGTTTTCATTAAACTGACGACCTTGCAATCCATCGGTCTCATCATAATTTTTAAATTGAAGAAAAGGCTGATTTTTGGCAGATATTGAAACAATAGCATTCGATAACCCATTGGGTGTACCCAACCAAAGATTACGATTATTATCTTCCAGTAAGGTTAAAACAGTATTATCCGGAAGCCCGTCTTCAATACGATATGTTTTAAAATCTTTTTTTGAAGGATCAAAAAGATTTAGGCCATCTCTCGTTGCTATCCAAATTAAACCCCTGCTGTCCTGCAAAATGTCAATTACATTATTGTGGCTAAGGCTGGTTGTATTATTTTCAATATGCTCGAAATGCCTGAAAAGCCCTGTTCGCTTATCTAATACATCCACTCCTACAGCGGTTCCTATCCAAATATTGCCGCTCTTATCTTCCATAATAGAAGACACATAATAGGAATGGATGGTATTTCCTGTTCCTGGTTTATGATGAATGAATTTATTTTCTTTTCTGTTAAATAATTCCAATCCTTCACTTAAAGTACCAACCCAAAGTCTTTGCTGGCTGTCTTCAAAAATTTCCCAAACTCTGTCATCAGCAAGACTTGATGGATCTTTATCATCATGCTTATAGTGAATAAATTTTTTGCCATCATAACAATCCATACCACCGTAATAAGTTCCTATCCATAATTTTTGTTCATGATCAATCCAAAGACTAACGATGACATTATTGGTTAAACTATTTATATTGGAAGGATTATGCAGATATTGGGTGAATGTTCCTGATTCACGATTAAAGTAAATAAGCCCTCCGCCATTTGTTCCTATCCAAAGATTTCCTTTTTTATCTTCTATAAACCTGTTTACATCGTTGTAGAATAAACTGTTTGGATTGCCCGAGAGATGCTGATATAAAGGAAATTTTAAACTGCTTTCATGAAAATAATTAATGCCTTTTTTAAACGTTCCCATCCAGATGATACCATCGTTGTCTTTATAAATTGTATTTACACTATTATGGCTGATGCTCTTATTATCATTTTCATTATTGGTTAAATAACGTACAGAAAAATTTTTCTTATTGATAAGATTAATTCCTCCATGATCGGTTGCGATCCAAATATTACCTTTATCATCCTGTGTGATGCCGTTGACAATGTTGTTGTTCAAACGTATGTTTTTGGAATCTTTATTAATTGGAAGAAGAGAATTTGATGAAGGTTTATAATAATAAATTCCTTTTGCATCATTTGATGAATATATCCAAATATCATTATCAGCATCAGCAAAAAGCCTGTACTCAAAATTTTGGTTGTTTGAATATTGCTGCAATAAATTAGTTCTGTAAAGAATGTTGTTACCTATAGCATCCATCTTTTCTATAATGCCATCTGTATAAACGATCCAGATAAAACCTTTATGGTCCTGCGTTATAGCTGAAACATTATTAGAGTAAAGAGAGCAATTGCTCCGGTTGTTGTAAAATACTGTTTTGTTTGATGAGCTATTAAACTTGTACAGACCTTTGCCCGGATAAACAAACCAATAATTTTTTTGATCATCCTGCACAACTGAAGTAAATGTTTCATCAGGAATGTCAAGCGTATTTAAAAAGCTCTGAAGATGTGTTGTAAATTTTTCTGTTCGTGGATCAAAAATATTCCAGCCATTTCTTGTGAGCACCCATAAAGTATGCCTGGGCCCCTGAATAATTTGACTTATGTAATCATCATTTATCGAAGTTGTGTCGCCAATTTTATGTTTGAATATTTTAAAATTATAACCATCGTATCTGTTAAGTCCAGACATAGTACCAAACCAAATAAAACCTTTGCCATCTTTAATAATGGAATTAACCTGGTTGCTCGATAATCCATTTCTAACATCAATAGCATCAAATTGATATAAGTCTTGTTGAGCAAAAAGAAGAGAACTGAAAGTAAAACATACTAACAACGCAACCATTTTAAAAATTTCTCCGCGTTTTAAAATCAACATCATCATGAAATTATTTGTGGCTCCATAAAAAGTATTGATAGAATGTAGTGCCATCAATACTTTCATTGAGTTTACATTAAAATTAATTACGGTTGTTTGTTCTTTAACGGTTATCATTGCGTTTTGTGCCCAAACCCAAGAGCTTTTACCGGTGAGGTTAAGATCCATATCCACCTACATGGTTTCTTGCATCATCCACCTAATGCTATAAAGAAAGCACGCTTATTACTAAGTATTTCATAGCAGAAAGATAATTAGTTTTATCATATTTTTTTAGCTTTAACGAGTTAAGTTATCAATGTCAATAGCATTGAATTATTTTAAAGACAATTAATAATTCATTTAAAATTGGAAAAAAAATCTTAAAAGAATATACAAAAGACAGTATTAAACAAATGAAAGAATAGGTAGTATTATTGATTTTAATCAATAGTTTTTTATATAACCCGAACACACACCTTAGTTAAAAAAAATGATATCCTTAATTGTCATTTGTAATTGGAGAAGTCGAGATAATTTTTTTTGAATACATTTGATCGGATAAATTAATAAAATAGTTTTGATGATAATTCAGTCCTTTTATTCAATGAATTGGTAAAAATATTTACGATCGCGATTATATTATTAAGAAATAAACTTTTAGCATACTCTAAAATGATAATTCATCAATAAGAGTCATGAAATAAACTTTTCTAACGGTTATCGCTGACAAATGTTCGGCAACCAAAAAATGATCTACAAACGCTTAAACATAAAATAGCAGGGATTTTTCACTTTTATAAAGTAAAAATTATTTATAAAAAAAATTGCTGGTAAGGACAGGAACAAGTTGAAAGAACTTAAACCTCAATATTTCAACAAAAATATTTTCATAAATATTAAATATAATCGAATCCGGAAGCATATAGGGGGCTGTTTTCAGTTGCATAAATTTCTTCAACAGTCATGTTTTGGTAGGATGCCATGATATAAACATCAGAGCCTTTCACAAATTTGTTGATCAATCCTAACCTGCCATATTTGATCAAAGCCTTGTAGCAGGGACATTTTTTGTCCATCCAGAACATGGCTGATTTCAATTTTTCCTGTGTCAGTAATCCTTCAAACAACTCATGAAGGCGATGTTCATTTCCGGGTTTGAAAAAGAGGCCTTCGAAAGCGAGGAACTCGAATTTCTTCGGATTGAATAGCTGGTTGAGCAAGGGAATCCGGGGCACGACATTGAGAATTACTTTTCCCATGAATCCGGGCATTTTGTTAATTACCCAGTGTGCCCTGTGAAACTGGCAACCTGCAACTATTTCATTATTTTCTTTAATAACATAATAGTTGTCGTGCATAAAAAGATAATCAAACTGAACCAGTGCATGTTGCCGGTATTGATCCTTCAATAAGGCAAGCACCTCCTGTCTCTCAGATTCAGTAGTGACTTGTTGAATCTTTGTACATTTTTTTGGAAAAAACCGGCTGAATCCTACTGTTTTAATAGTGCCGATTGTATGATAGCCTGCCGATTCTGAAACTTTATAGGAGCCTTTATTTCCCCTTTCGACAAACCCCACAAAGATAGTTTTCGATGTTTCGCCTTCCCGTATGGAACTCATTACCTGGATGGCTAATCGTTTTATAACTCCTCTTCCCCTGATTACAGGTGATGATGCAAAATACCGTGTGTAATAGTAATTAAAGGGTTTGCCGGTTACGGTTACCTGTGGATTACAAAAGACAGCCGTACCCATTATTTTCCCCGCTTCGGTAATTGATACCAGGTATGGGTTAGTGATGTATTTAAAATGTTCGGGAGTATTTTTATGTTCGTAAACTGCCCCCTCGCTACCCCATGAAATACTGTCTAAAAATTCAATGGCTTCAATAGGTATGCCTTGTTCTTTCCAGATAGAAAAACTGCCGTCTTTTAATAATAAAGTCTTTTCCATTTATTGACCATTTACAGGAGCCTGAAAAAACGCAATAAAAAACCGATGAGCTTAAATTTATATAGTAAGCATAATTGTTTATTTGAATTCTTCCCCGTTCTGATTTTTTTGAATTAATCCCATTTTATTATGAATTCATCTTTATTAAAAATGGAAGCATCAACAACTGTGACTTTATTATCGTATGGTAAAATAATGTTTGCTTCACAGGCATTAATAATATCTTTTTCAATATCAATCCCCGGCATTACCATGATCAGCATCAGACCTTTTTCTGTTAGTGTAAATACACCAACATTTGTAATATAAAATATCTTCTTGCCCGACTTCATCCCTTCCGCACCATTAAATGTAACCTGACCTACCTGCTCAACAAATTTGGTCTTGCCTTTTTTCTCAACCAGCAACCGGTGGTCTTTGATCACAAACTTTCCACCCGACATCCAAGTGCCGACAAAAAGAACAACTTTTGCACCCGAAGCAATATCAGGGAAACCGCCTGGTCCTACATATTCAGTAATCTTCCTACCTCTTTTTGACGCATTGACATTTCCCCAACTGTCTACCTGCAGAAATCCTAAAATAGCTACATCCAATTCATTCAGATATCTGTAAAACGTTTCGGTGGAAGATTCAAGATGTTGAGGATTTATGGAGGCCCCAAAGAATACACCAGATGCAGGAAGGCCACCAAATGAACCTGCCTCGGTTGTAAAAAGGATATCATTATGTAAGTTATGCTGCATTAACTGGCTGGCAACTTCTTCGGGAAAGCCAACACCTATATTCACTAAAGAACCTTTTCCGGTAACCTTTACAAAAACCGAAGCGCCTAACCTTCCGAGTAAATGATCTGTTTCGCCACGGACAGGAGTAATCTTTAAAAACCGGTTAATGAATTTGATTTTTTTAATTCCTTCAATGGGGTCTTCTTTTGAACCGGCTGTAAACATGGGCCAGAATTTTTTTTGTTTGATACTGGCAGTTTGTTCATTATAAGGATGAACCACGATATAATCAATTTCAGCAGCGGGCATACTTATCAGCATTTCGTTTTTGGGTATAATTGCTGAAACTGTTGCAATGGCCTTACCAGCATTGGCTTTTGCTGCTTTTGCCGATAGCTTATTTTCGGAAATCGTTGCAGCATTATGAAAATAAATATTTCCCTCACTGTCCGCATAAGGAGCACAGAAAAATGCTACATCAATGCAGGGTATTGTGTACCGCAATAAATCTCCGTCCATACTTACAAACTTATTTTTTGCATTTGCAGAAATAGCTGTACCGCCGCCTATCCGGGGATCAAAGAATGTATTCAGGCCTACCTTTGAAATATAATAATCTTTAGCATTTTCTTTACCCATTTCTTCCAATAAAAAAGACATCACTCCCTGCGGAAGTGTATGTAATTCCAGTTTCCCTTCTTCCGCAAGTTTTAACTGAGCTTTAGCCGTTTCATGATGCCCGGTTATATAACATTTCAACAACCCCGGAAGACCAATTTCTTCAACGGTACCAGGAACTTTTCCCCTGCCACCCTGAGCTGCAATATTAACCCATGTCAGATCCCGGGGATAACCGGTTTTCTGAAACAATTCACGGATAGCCCAGAAAAAAACAGAGCACCTTGCATTGCCGGCTATACCGCTGCTCATACAGGTTGATCCATCAGGGATCTGTGAAGCGGCTTCCCTGGCAGTTATAAATTTTGATGAAACAGTTTCTCCGGGATGAAAGTCAAGGTCTTTTTTATCCCAGTTCAATCTCCAGTAAATAATATGTCCAATTGTTTTAATCTTTTCAACAAGAGTCATAAATTTTTATTTAAATAGAAATACTGCCTTCCCGAAATGATGTAGATTCAATAATGGCATTGATAAGATAAGGTACGCCCTTGTCCATACTTTCCATTGCGTTTTTAATAGCCTGTTCAAAATCGTTAATCGTTTCTGTTCGTTCACCATTGGCACCAAATGATTTTGCGATCATCTGGTAGTCTGAACGGGGAATTGTAGTAGCGGTATCGGCTCCCAGTAAAGTAACCTGATCACGGGCAACCTGCTCCCAGGATCCGTTGTTACCCACAATTGCACAAATCTTTAAACCCAATTTTGTAAATGTATCAAACTCAATAAGACTGTAACCGGAACTACCATCTCCATAAACAATAAAAACATAATCACCGGGATTACATAATGCTGCACCAAGAGCAAAACCAGCGCCTACTCCCAGGGTGCCAAACACACCGGAATCGAGCCAGCTTAAGGGTTTTCGGGGATGGAGAATATAGGAGGAAATTGCTGCAAAATCCCCGCCATCAGAAATGAAGATCGAATTTTCGGGCAGCAGTTGTTCCATTTTTTGAAATAAAGAAACCGGGTTGATACCTTTCCCTTTTACAGCCGCCATTTCAGCTATCTCGGTTTCTCTTATAATTTCCTGGTCTTTCAGTTCTTTTTTCCAATCAATCCAGGTTGGCCAGATGATGGCTTCTTTTTGTAATGAAATTATACAGTTGGCTGGATTGCAATGTATGGTTTGTTGAGGAGTAATGTTTTTCCGAAGTTCTGTTTTATTCAGATTTAAGGTGATTTTTTTCGCTTTATGTGAAAGTTCTTTTCCATAATTCAGACGGAAATCACAGGGTAAACCGGCCAGGATGATCAGGTCGGCATTTTTTAAAGCAGCTTTTCGCTTATGATGGAAATGAATAGAATTATTGTGTCCAAGCAATCCTCTTGACATACCACTTAAATAAGTTGGAATACCTATTCTGTTGATCGCTTCTGCCAATTCAGGCGCCAGGCCGGGATCAGCCATCGCAGCACTACCCACAACCAGAACGGGTTTTGTTGATTGATTGATCATACCGGCCAGTTTCTTCAATTGAAGTTTTGATGCAGGAGGGCTTTGTGTTTTCTTTAATGCAGGAAGCAGGTTTGTTTCCGTTCCTTTAAATAGTCTATTGGTATGATTGCCGATATACCATTGAAGAATCTTCTCTTTAAAACTATTGTTCTTCTTTTTACTTATTGACAAATACCATTCCCTGACTATTGCTTCATCATAAAGTAAATCAACCGGGCATTCAATAAAAACCGGGCCCGGAACTCCTTTACCAGCAACTGACATTGCTTTTTGTACGGCCGGGGCCAGGTGTTTTAATCGTGAAATAGTAAATATTTTTTTTACTAATGATTTCACGATTAAAACCTGGTCAATATCCTGAAGGGCACCCCTGTTACGGAGTAAGGTGGCGGTTGCCCCTGCAATAACCAAAACTGCTGACTGTGCCAGTTGTGCATTTTTTAATGCAGTGATTGAATTAGTGATGCCCGGACCTGCCGTAACTACCGCTACTCCGGTAACAGCAGTTAACCTGGATACGGTATCCGCAGCAAAGACTGCGGTGGCTTCATTCCGTACATCAATAACATTAATGCCGGCTTTCTCCGCTTCTACATATATTGGCGCCACATGACCACCACAAAGTGTAAACAAAAATTTTACTCCCTTCTCTTTCAGCTGCTGTGCAATTATTTTGCCACCATTCATAAATAAATTTTCAAATTAAAAATAAGGAATAATTATTTTGTAATGCAAAGTCAGATAAAAGTAATGTATAAGAACTCCTAAGAGTTAAACCTATAACATCTTTCTCTGTCGTATCTCCCTGCGCATGGGTTTTCCGCTAAAAAGCCCATATCTCCGTCCAAAAACTGATTTTACTCATCCGCTGATAATTGTTCGTATTTATTTTATACTTTGGTATGTTTATTTTCCGGGTTGGGGTAGCCCCCGGCCAGCGAACCATTGCTTAACGATTAACTCTTGCTGTATGATCGCAACAAAACAATCTACATTTGAAAAATTTATGCAGATGGTGGAAAGACACAATCGCCTATGGTTTTTACAAGTTTACTTCCTGCAGCTTCTCTTTGACGTATTTGAATACCGGTACTACCGCTTTTATTTTTCTTTTTTTGAAGATGCACTCCTAAAATTACTACAGGTACCCCGGTTTCAAAACATTAACTCAATATCAGTAAGGATTTCAGAGGATTTTTTTTGATTTTTTAAAAAAGTGCGAAAAACGGGAAAAAGGAGGGATTGGAAGAAACGGCTTCCTGCATCCTAAAACAGTATAAATGGTTTATGGCAATAAAAAAATATAAAGCTTTTTTGTTCGATCTCAACGGCACCATGATAAATGATATGCCATATCACATTAAAGCATGGCATCGTATTTTAAATGAACTTGGCGCTAATCTCAGCATAGAAAAAGTGAAGCAGGAATGTTATGGCAAAAATCATGAACTCCTGGAAAGAATCTTTTCCGGAAGATTTACTGAAAAAGAGAAAGATAAAATGAGCCTTGAAAAAGAAAGGCAATACCAGGAAGAGTTCCGCCCTCATTTGAAGTTGATCAATGGTTTACCCAGGTTTTTAAAACGCTCAAACGCAGCAGGAATAAAGATGGCTATTGGTTCTGCGGCTATCATGTTCAATATTGATTTTGTATTGGATGGTTTGGGAATAAGAAAATATTTTGATGCAATTGTGAGTGCAGATGATGTTAAGCAAAGCAAACCTGATGCTGAAACCTGGCTAAAATGTGCAGAAAGATTGAATATCAAACATTCGGACTGTATTGTTTTTGAAGATTCACCAAAGGGAGCAGAATCTGCATTGAATGCAGGCATACAATGTATAATAATTACTACATTGCATGAGAAACATGAATTTAGTAATTATAAAAATGTGATAGGTTTTATCAACGACTTTGAAGACAGCTTAATTAAACACCTCCTTAAAAACTACTGATTAAATGGCTGACAAAACTTATGTAATTGGTGTAGATTATGGAACCGATTCAGTGCGTTCAGTTTTAGTGGATGCATCCAATGGTAACGAAATTTCTTCATCTGTTTTTTATTATCCACGATGGAAACAAGGTCTATTTTGCAATGCAACTGTCAATCAATTTCGCCAGCATCCAATGGATTATATTGAAGGACTGGAAACCACAATAAAAAAATGTTTGCAACAAGCAGGAAAAGAAATTGCAGAAAAAATAAAAGCTATTTCTGTTGATACTACCGGATCCACTCCTGTGGCTGTTGATAAAACAGGAACGCCACTTTCCTTACTGCCGGAATTTGAAAATAATCCCAATGCGATGTTCGTGTTGTGGAAAGATCATACCGCTACAAAAGAAGCGAATGAAATAAACGAGCTTTCAAAAAAAAATCAAAATAATTATCTGCAATTTGTTGGTGGTATTTATTCTTCTGAATGGTTTTGGGCAAAGCTTTTACATGTTTTGAGAGAAGATGAAAAAGTTCGCAAAGCGTGTTACTCCTGGGTTGAACATTGCGATTGGATACCCTTTCTTTTAACAGGCGGCAAAGATGTGCATGAATTAAAAAGAGGAGTTTGTTCCGCCGGTCATAAAGCCTTGTGGGCAGAGGACTTTGGAGGATTACCTTCAAATGAATTCTTTACTTCCTTAGATCCTTTATTAGATAATTACACTAATCAATTATTTACAAAAACATATTGTGCTGATCAGCCTGCGGGGAAATTAAGTGAAGAATGGGCTGAGCGTTTAGGATTATCTGCCAATGTAATTATTGGCATTGGAGCCTTTGATGCCCACATGGGAGCAGTTGGCGGACAAATAGAACCTTACCATCTCAGTAAAGTGATGGGCACTTCAACTTGTGATATGTTGGTGGCTCCGGTTAACGAAGTGAAGGGAAAATTAGTGAAGGGAATTTGCGGCCAGGTTCCTGGCTCTGTCATTCCCGGAATGATGGGTATGGAAGCCGGACAAAGTGCCTTTGGTGATGTATATGCATGGTTTAAAAATTTATTAAGCTGGCCGATAAATAATTTAATTGAAGATGAAAAAATAAAGGACGAGATCAGCGATAAAATAATATCCGCATTATCTGATGAAGCATCTAAACTTCCTTTAAATGAAAATGATGAACTCGCAGTTGATTGGCTGAATGGAAGAAGAACGCCGGATGCAAACCAGTTATTAAAAGCAGGTATTCTTAATTTAAATTTAGGCAGCGATGCTCCACGAATCTTTAAAGCATTGGTTGAAGCTACATGCTTTGGCGCCAAAGCAATTGTTGAAAGATTTAATGAGCAGGGCGTTACTGTAAAGGGATTGATTGGCCTTGGGGGTGTCGCAAAAAAATCTCCGTACATTATGCAGGTAATGGCTGATGTGATGAACATGCCCATCCGCATTCACAAATCCGATCATACATGTGCGATGGGTGCAGCAATGTTTGCCGCTACAACAGCAGGTATTTATGAAAAAGTGGAAGACGCTATGATTGCGATGGGGCAAGGCTTTGAGGTGGAGTATCATCCTGATGAAAAAAATGCAGCATATTATAACAAAAGATACGGGCAGTATAAAAACTTAGGTTCGTTTATTGAAAAAATACATATGAACTAATTTTGGCGATAAACAGGAGTAATACTATTTAGGTTATGTCTCTCTTCTACATTCATCAAAATAAACAATGAGTAAATACAAACACATAAAAGAAGAAGCTTACGAAGCAAATATGCAATTACCAAAACTTGGTTTGGTACTCTTTACTTTTGGCAATGTAAGCGCTGTTGACAGAGATCTTGGCGTATTTGCAATTAAACCAAGTGGCATTCCTTACGAAAAGTTTTCTCCAAAAAAAATGGTAATAGTAGATTTTGAGGCTAATGTGATAGAGGGCAAATTAAATCCGTCATCGGATACTAAAACACATGCATTATTATACAAGCATTGGGAAAAGATAGGAGGTATTTCTCATACACATTCCCTGTATGCAACATCGTGGGCACAGGCGCAAAGAGACATCCCTATTTTTGGAACAACCCATGCCGATCATAACACTGTAAACATTCCCTGTGCTCCGCCAATGAGTGATGAAATGATACAGGGTAATTACGAATATGAAACAGGTTTCCAGATAATGAATTGCTTTAAAGAACGTGGATTAGATTATGAAGAGGTAGAAATGATTTTAGTAGGTAATCATGCACCATTTAGCTGGGGCAAAACAGCAGCAAAAGCTGTATACAACAGTGCAGTGCTTGAAAACATTGCACAAATGGCTTTACTTACCGAACAAATAAATCAAAATGCTCCTACATTAAAAGATGCCTTGATAAAAAAACATTGGGAACGCAAACACGGACCGAATTCATACTACGGTCAATAAAAAAAACAATTGTGAATAAACAAATTAAATTTTTATCCTTTGGCTTATTTCTGGTTTCTTTTGCCTGCAATAATGCTAATACTTCAAAAGAAAAAAAAGAAGCTGATACTAAGAATATGAAAATTTCAATTACAGAAAAGCCATTCGGCACATTTGAAGGTAAAGCCGTAAATGAATACACGCTTACCAATGCTTCCGGTATGCAGGTGGGTATAATTAATTATGGTGGCACAGTAACAAAGATCATTACGCCTGATAAAAGTGGCGCAATGGGTGATGTGGTTTTGGGTTACGATTCTTTAAGTGGTTTTCTTCAAAAAACTAATCCTTATTTCGGGGCATTGATTGGTCGTTATGGTAACCGTATTGCCAATGCAAAATTTACACTGGATGGAAAAGAATATACTTTGGCAGCCAACGATCACGGCAACAGTTTACACGGTGGAAACAAAGGCTACGACAAAGTTTGGTGGAATATTGAAAAGCTTCCGGGAGATAGTAGTTTAAAATTAACATACCTGAGTAAAGATGGTGAAGAAGGCTACCCGGGAAATTTAAATGTGCAGGTGATCTATACACTTGCTGCAAACAATTCTTTAAAGATCTATTATACAGCAACTACTGATAAAGCTACTCCGGTAAATCTCACCAATCATTGTTATTTTAATTTATCTGCAGGTAAAGATTCTACAATTTTTAATCATGAATTAATGATTGATGCAGATAAATTTACACCGGTAAATGATAAGCTTATCCCGACAGGTAAAATAGCAGAAGTAAAAAATACACCGATGGATTTTACCACTGCAAAAAAAGTTGGAAGGGATATTGACAGTGTTAAAGGTGGCTATGATCACAACTGGGTTTTAAATAAAAAAGGAAACGCTCTGGAGAAGGTTGCTGCAGTATACGAGCCAAACAGCGGCAGATATATGGAAGTATTTACCACAGCGCCTGGCTTACAGTTTTATTCAGGAAATTTTTTGGATGGAACATTGACCAATACAAAAAAAGGACAGAAATACGTACAGCATGCAGCGCTTTGCCTGGAAACTCAGCATTTTCCTGATAGTCCCAATGAGCCTGCATTTCCAAACACAATTTTAAAACACGGAGAAACATATACGCAGACTACAGTTTATAAATTTTCAGCGAAATAATAGTCAGCCCTGGTCCTGCTGAGAATAAATAGAGTTTGGATAACATTACTAATCGTATTTCTGTAAATTATAATCAACATGAAGAATCTTAAAGAACTGGAAGTTTGGTTTGTAACAGGCAGCCAGCATTTATATGGTGAAGAGGTTTTGAAAAAAGTAGCTGAGCATTCGCAGGAGATTACATCTTCGATGGATGCCGCAAAACAAATTCCTGTAAGGGTTATTTTTAAACCGGTAGTAAAGTCGCCTGAAGAAATTTATCAGGTTTGTCTCGATGCAAATACCTCAAAAAATTGTATCGGGATTATTGCATGGATGCATACTTTTTCTCCGGCTAAGATGTGGATTGGCGGACTAAAAATTTTGCAAAAACCATTATTGCATTTACATACACAATTTAATCGTGATATTCCATGGAGTGAGATTGACATGAATTTTATGAACCTTAACCAAAGTGCACATGGTGACAGAGAATTTGGTTTTATGATGAGCAGAATGAGAAAGAGAAGAAAAGTTGTTGTTGGTTATTGGCAGGATGAAAAAGTATTGGATAAAATTGATGTGTGGGCAAGAGCCGCGGCAGGCTGGCACGATTGGCAGGAAGCAAAGTTTGTTCGCTTTGGAGATAACATGCGTTATGTGGCCGTTACAGAAGGCGACAAAGTAGAAGCAGAATTAAAGTTTGGTTATTCAGTAAATACACATGGCATTGGTGACCTTGTGAAAGTTATAAATGAAGTAAGCGATGCTGAGATTGATAAACTCTGCAAAATTTATGCAAATGAATATAAATTAGTTGATAGTTTAAAAAAAGGTGCTACAAAATATTCATCGCTTCGTGAAGCTGCAAAGATTGAGATTGGGTTGAGAAATTTTTTGCAGCAAAATAATTTTAAAGGGTTTACAGATACATTTGAAGACCTGCATGGATTGGTTCAATTACCGGGGATTGCAGTACAACGATTAATGAATGAAGGTTATGGCTTTGGTGCAGAAGGCGACTGGAAAACTGCTGCATTAGTTCGTGCCATGAAAGTAATGGCTACCGGCTTAAAAGGTGGTAACTCCTTCATGGAAGATTACACCTATCATTTTGATCCTGATAACCCAATGGTGTTGGGTGCACACATGCTGGAAATATGTGAAAGCATAGCAGATCATAAACCTTTCTGTGAAATTCATCCGTTGGGAATTGGAGGAAAAGCTGATCCCGTTAGACTGGTCTTTAATGTTACCGGTGGTGCTGCATTAAATGCTTCAGTTATTGATATGGGCAATCGTTTCAGATTGTTAGTAAACAAAGTTGAGGCAGTAAAACCAAAACATGCTCTACCTAATCTTCCGGTTGCAAGAGTTTTGTGGAAACCGTTACCTGATATGCAAACAGGTTGTGCTGCATGGATATTGGCAGGTGGTGCACATCATACCTGTTACAGTCAAAATTTAACCGCAGAGCATTTGGAAGATTTTGCTGATATTGCCGGAGTTGAATATGTTTTGATTGATAAGAAAACGGATATCTATCAATTTAAAAATGAATTAAGATGGAATGAAGTTTATTATCAGCTACATAAATCCTGATTATTTCACCAATACTTAAACTGCTTATTGGCATCAGTGTTTTTAGCGTTTTTCTGTTGCCCGCAATTGAACAGGCCAGGAATAGTTATTAAAGAAATGATTTTCTGTTTCAAAGTTATTCCGAATCTTTAAGATGACGCAAATCGAATGTTGGTTTCCCCCCTTTTATTGCTGCAAAAAATGCAATAATTTTTTTGAAATCGGCGGCTTCATTGTCGCTTGTAAATAAAGGTTCTCCCAATACCACTTGCTTGTTTTCAAAATCCAATCCCAGCGGCATTATTGGAACCTGTGCTTTTTTTGCAATATGATAAAATCCGCTGCGTAATTTATCTACCCGCTTACGTGTTCCTTCCGGCGCTATGGCCAATATAAAAATTTCATTGGTGGCAAACAGGTCCGCTACCTGTTCTACCATACCATGTTTACTAAAGCGATCTACCGGAATACCGCCCAGCCATCGGAACAACCAGCCAAAAGGGCCATCGAATAATTCCTTCTTTCCCAAAAATTTTGTATGGTCAATTTTTAATTTATTGCGTGCAGCAAACCCAATCAATATATCTTTCCAACTGGTATGGGGTGCCACAATTATTACCATTTTTTTATAGTGGTAAGGAAACAGGCCAACAACTTTCCAGCCCGATAATCTCCAATACAATTTCCAAAGCAATCGAAGCATTACAGAAAGGTAGTAGTTTTCTGCCTTGGAACCAAGGCGGAATCATTCTGTTTCTATCTTATCTATCTCCCTCATCAACCTATCCCTTTCTGTTAATGCAACAATTATTTTTTAATAGTACAGAATGTCTTGTGTACAGCCAGGGTCTGCACCGCAGAAACTTTTGAAATAAATATTCTTTGCGTGCGACCCTGGAATTAAAGAGTTCTTATTTATGAGTAAAGTAAATGGTTTAACTTTTTTGTAATTCTTATTTATAAGAATCAATGAGTTTTGGTGTATTAAAATTTCAGATTCTTTTAAGCGCCGGGGTCTCACGATAGTTCGTTTAAATTTTAGCGTTTTAAAATGAGACTCCGTCGGGAAGTATTGATGAAACAAAATTTGAAAAACAAAATAGAAATTTGTTCAATATCAATGCCCTTTTTTTAGTTACCTTACGAAAATTAAAGTGTTAGTGGCAAAGATTTAATATCACCTGAAGAGATATATCCACAAAACAAAAAATCTTAATTATAAGAGAAGTTATTTAATATTAACCGTTTCAGGATAATGAAGATGTCGGCTTCTATATTGCTATGTATAATGTTCCTTTTTGCTTTCCAGGAAGACTCTTTTAAGAAAAAGAGAGAGGAACTGGTGGAGCAACACATAATGCAAAGAGGTATAAAAGACCAGGCTGTTATAAGGTCAATGAAGAATGTAAAACGGCATCTGTTTGTACCCGAAAATAATGTTTCAAATGCTTATGCTGACCGGCCATTGCCTATTGGTTATGGCCAGACAATTTCACAGCCATTTATTGTTGCTTACATGACTGAGGTTATCAATCCGAAACCGGAATACAAAGTGTTGGAGATTGGAACAGGATCTGGATATCAGGCAGCGGTATTGGCTGAAATAGTGAAAGAAGTTTATACTATTGAAATTATTCCGGAACTTGGAAATGCTGCTGCAGCAAGATTGAAAAAATTAGGATACAATAATGTAAATGTAAAAGTTGCTGACGGGTATTTTGGATGGAAAGAACACGGACCTTATGATGCTATAATAGTAACTGCTGCTGCAGAATTTATTCCTCCTCCTTTGATAGAGCAATTGAAAGAAGGGGGAAAGATTGTAATTCCAATAGGTTCTCCATTTATGAATCAAACCCTTATGCTTATTGAGAAAAAAGGAAAGAAAATAACTACCAAAAGTTTAATGCCTGTGGTTTTTGTTCCGTTTACGAGAAAGAAGGAGTGAGTCGTCAACTACAACCACTTGGTAATTCACTACTTAAAACTTTTAAATTATTGAGTGGAATGATTAGTCAAAACCCTACTCACAACAGACCTCTCACCACTCACAAAAAATGTTGCAGTTCCCTAATAAATACAAGCTTCTTTTTTCAATTGCCTTTCTCTCTGCGGCCATCATTGCTTTTCAGCTTGCTTTAATACAAATACTTTCTAACGTTCAGTGGTATCATTTTGCTTATATGGTTATTTCGGTGGCGCTGCTTGGCTTTGGTGCAGCCGGAACTGTTCTTGCAATTTTCAAAAAAAATCTTATAAATCGTACAGATGCACTTCTTCCTTTTTTAATGATTAGTACAGGCATTGTCATGTCCTTGGTTACGGATGTATCTCAAATGCCTTTTATCCGTTTCGATTCTTATTTATTGTTTGCCGAATATAGTCATATAGGTAAATTGCTGCTTACTTACCTGTTGTTTTTTATTCCATTCTTCCTTGGTGCTTTGGCCATTGGGTTGGTATTTGTAAAGTATGTGAATGATATCGGGAAGATATACTTCGCTAATTTATTAGGTTCGGGTGCAGGAGGCATACTTGCTTTAGCGCTTATCTGGCTATTCTTTCCAAAGCAATTGCCTGCTTTTATTGCCATCTTACCAGTGTTAGCGGGGCTGATGATCCTTCCAAAGTATAAAAGGTTTTTTCATATTGGTTTTGCTGTGATTGCTGTAGCAGTTATCTCCTGGAAATGTTTGTATCCACCGCAACTTATATTATCAGAGTATAAAGACCTTAGCAAAACATTGATTCTTCCGGAGGCAAAAATAACATTGGAAAAAAGCAGTCCTTATGGTGTTATTCAAACGGTGTCTTCGCCGGTTTTGCGGTATGCTCCCGGCATGAGTCTTACCGCTCAAAAAACAGCACAGATAAAAATGGCTGCATTTATAAACGGTGATTGGTTTGGCGCAGTTACTGACTGGAAGAAAACCGATACTTCCATCATCCTTGATTATACAACTTCCGCTCTGCCATACATCATGGCAAAAAGAAATGATGTATTGGTATTACGATCAGGTACCGGCATTGATGTAGCACATGCTGTTAGCAGGGGCGTAAAAAACGTAGTTGCTGTTGAACCTAATTCAATTATTCTTTCCACCTTAAAACATGAATTGGCAGCAGCAACTGATTCGTTGTTTTCTCATCCTAATGTATCCCTTCATAATCTTGAGCCGCGTACATTTTTATTAATGGATACATCTCATTACGACCTTATCACTTTACCAATGGTAGGAACATTTGGTGGCTCATCAGGATTATATGCCTTGCAGGAGCAGTTCCTCCTTACAAAAGAAGCATTCCGGGTAATGTGGTTTAAGTTGAATGAAAGAGGAGTTATAAGCGTGACATTATGGATGGATTATCCTGTTCGAAACCCATTAAAAATTCTGGCTACCATGGTGGAGGTTCTTACAGAGTTGGGTATACAAAATCCAAAGGAGCATATTGCTGCCATCAGGAGTTGGGGCACCATAACTTTTGTAATGACAAGATCATCCTTGCAACAGAATGAGATCACTAATATCCGGCGATTTTGTGAGGAGATGCTGTTTGATCCAGCTATCCTTCCGCAACTGGATGCTGAAGAACGTACCCGCTACAATCAATTCCAGGATGGCCGTTTTTTTGATTATATCGAAAGAATAATTTCTACAGACAGAAATGACTTTTATGCAGATTATGATTTCAATATTAAACCGGCTACAGACAACAAACCGTATTTCTCTCAATATATTAAATGGAGCAACCTTAACCGGCTGGCAGGATTTTTTGGTAACCGGTCGCTTCCGTTTTTCGAGATAGGTTACCTGCTGGTGATTATAACGTTCATTCAAATTTCGATAGCTTCTTTTGTTTTGATCCTTCTTCCACTTTTCAAAATCGGATGGAAAGGGAAAAATAAATTCGGCGTTATTCTTTACTTCAGTGGAATAGGTTTTGGTTATATGTTTGTTGAAATGGTATTCATCCAGCGCTTTATTTTATATTTTGGTAATCCTGTCTATTCCGCATCAGCAGTCATTAGTTCATTGTTAATTTTCTCCGGTATCGGCAGCTATCATTCAAACTATTTTACACTTAAAAGAAAACGGCTGATGATGATATTCATGTTGATCGTCACTATGCTATTTGCATATTCACTTATTTTTACGCCTGTATTGCAGCAAACCGTTCATTTAAACCTGTTCTTTAAATTAATAATCGTTTTCCTGCTCACAGCGCCCTTAGCATTTTGCATGGGCATCCCTTTTCCGGCAGGCTTATCGCATGTTTCAAAAATGAATACTGAAGTGGTTCCATGGGCATGGGGAATAAATGGTTGTGTATCTGTAATAAGCACAGCTCTTGCCACTGTGGTAGCTGTAGAAATGGGATTTACATGGGTAATGTTATTTGCTGCATTAGCTTATTGCCTGCCATTGATGGTGCAGGTAAAATGGAAGTACCATTAGGATGAACGCTTGTTATGTTTCATTCTCAACAACGTCTCCTTTAGAGACGTTGCGTTGCCATGCAGTATAAAGTTATAATTTTATAGATGCCAGTTCAGCAAACTATTCCCCTTTAATGATGGAACTTTCTTTATTACATTCACCGGCCATAACTGGTTACCTTTAATAGATAAAAAATGCTTAAGAATTTAACCTTTATACCTTTCTTGTTTTTTTCTGCACTATTCGCCCAGCAAAAAAACGGACTTGATTCCATTTTGAAGCAAATGCAATTGGCTGCCAAAGAACAACTCCTGGATAAATACTATCCACGTAATATTGATACAGTATATGGCGGTTATCTAAGCACTTTTACATACGACATCCAACCTTTTGGAGAGCAGGATAAAATGATTGTAACTCAATCCAGGCATACCTGGTCTACTGCCAGGGCAGCTTTGTTTTATAAGGATACGGCATATATAAGTATGGCACGTCATGGCTTTTACTTTCTCAGAGATAAGATGTGGGATACCGTTTATGGTGGCTTTTTCAATTTGGTAAACAGGCAAGGCATTGTAAAGAGTAAAATAAAAGAAGCTTATGGCAATAGTTTCGCTATTTATGCATTAGCCGCATACTACGAATGCTCAGGAGATATAAATGCGCTAAACCTGGCCAAAAAAACTTTTACATGGCTTGAAAATCATAGTCATGATAATCAATATAAAGGCTATTACCAGCATCTTGAAAGAGACGGAACTCCTGTAAAAAGAACAGCCTTAATACCAGGTACTTCTGATATAGGATATAAAGATCAGAATAGTTCTATTCATCTGTTGGAGGCCTTTACGGAATTATATAGAATTTGGCCGGATCCGTTACTTAAAACACGCCTTCAGGAGTTATTGCTATTGATACGGGATACCATTGTTACTTCAAAAGGTTATCTGCAATTATTTTTCACCCCTGAGTGGAAGCCTGTATCCTATAGAGACTCTTCAAAAGAAGTGATTTTAAAGCACCGCAATGTAGATCATGTATCATTTGGACATGATGTAGAAACGGCTTTTCTAATGATGGAGGCATCAGAGGCATTAGGCATTCATCACGATAATAAAACGATGGAAGTTGGAAAACGAATGGTAGACCATGCTTTGCGTAATGGCTGGGATAGTAAGCTGGGTGGTTTCTATGATGAAGGGTACTATTTTAAAAACGTTCCCACAATTACTATTATAAAAGAAAGTAAAAACTGGTGGGCGCAGGCCGAAGGATTAAATACATTGTTGATCATGGCAGATTTATACCCTTCTGATAGTATGCAATACCTTCAGCGCTTTAAAGATCTTTGGCAGTATGTACAAACCTATCTTATAGATCATCAGCATGGTGATTGGTATGAAGAAGGCCTGGATAAAGAGCCGGAAAGAAAAACAGCATTGAAGGCTCATATCTGGAAAGGTACTTATCATAACTTCAGAGCGCTTAGTAATTGTATAAAGCGATTGCAGAAAAATATGAAGGTTACAAATGGTAAATTAAATTAGCCTATTTCTTTCTGAAACTGCAGAAAAGGAAATTTTGAATAGTGTTGAAGGGTGTTTTATGATCTTCCTCAATGCATTTAATTCTATCAAAAGCAACTTCAAACCTTGCTGACAGAGAAGTTTCTGAATATTGCTTTATTTCTAAACCACTGCATTTTTTTGGACCGTTCTCTGAAAATGTGCCCAGTATTAAATATCCGTTTTGCTTAATTGCATCTTCTGCAATAGAAATGTATTTATAAATATTATCTTCTGTGGTTAGAAAATGAAATGCTGCCCTGTCGTGCCAAAAATCAAACTGTACAGGTGCTACAAAATCTGTAACATCTGAAACAATCCAATGAACTTTAGATGCTCTTTCTCCTAACCTTTTCTTTGCTCTTTCAATTGCAGTAGCTGAAATATCAAGCACCCAAATATTTTGATAGCCTTTATCAAGTAATACATCTACAAAGTGACTGTCGCCACCGCCAATGTCTATAATTTTAGCAGAAAGCGGTAATTGAAATAATTCTAAAAATTCAATTGATGTTTTTGGATAAGGCTGAAACCAGCTTACTTCATCTTCTGCTTTTGTTTTATAAAGTTTATCCCAATGTTGTTGTACACTATTATTCATAACTTATTATTTGGGGTAAAAAATTAAGCGTTTTATACAATTTTATTTTCCCTCCACAATCCCAATCTCCTCCTCACTCAACCCATACAATTGATACACTAACTTATTTATTTTATCATCGGTAAAGTGCAACCGTCTTTGCGAGGAGGAACGACGAAGCAATCTCATATTTGAGGTTAATCATTAGATTGCTTCGTCGTCGTGCCTCCTCCTCGCAAAGACGTGACGGTTTTATTTTCCCTCCACAATCCCAATC
>CABDYF010000274.1_pt1 | contig 27832 bp, 26 predicted proteins | sample 3131951 | NCBI WGS metagenome assembly CABDYF01 (sample SAMEA5534337, study PRJEB31848) | metagenome | biome: tundra; feature: field; material: soil | place: USA | collected 2013-05 | depth 0.45 m | reverse complement strand
TATGGAGATCAAGCTGCTGATAACATTTATTAACAGGAACATGAAGACGCTTAACTTATCAACCATAAATTGCATTTCGTCTACCCTGGGTATTATAGTAAGTAAATATAATAAAGCTCCCAGTTGCAGAATGCTCATCAGGCCAACCAGCCAGCTTTTTCTGCGAATAGCTACCCATCCAAAGTATAGAAGCAACATCATATCTGCACCGGTTACTACTTCATTCATATAATGAGGAACACCAAAGTGATAAGGTTCATTTAGTGTAATAAATAAATAAAGAGATATTCCTGATAAGATAAAAGAAGTCGCAATAATAAGTATCCTCGATAATGATTTAGGCAATATCAATACTAAGCCACTGACGATAACCGGAACAATAAACAAACTAATAATGAACGGATACATGGAATAGAGTTTTGTCTATATCAAAATAAACGCTATATTAGGAAGAAAATATTTGTTGTGGGATGATAAATCTCACCTGTTGGAATGATATAGCTTATAATAATAACTGATACTTATTATATTGGTAACAAACAGCAACAAAGTGATATTTATCACTCATTTCATTGATCCAAATCATTTTTTAAGGGGTTGTATTTTCCTAAATTTGGGTCTCTAAAACCAGGGATATGAAAAAATTCTCTTTAATGAGTATAGCTGCTGTTTTGTTACCTGTTTCAATTATGGCCCATCCGGGACATGGTGATACGGATGGATATAGCATAATTCACTACTTAGTGGAGCCAATCCATGCTATTACCACTATTGGTGTTGTATTTGCAGCAATTGTTTATATCCGCTGGCAGAGAAAGAAAAGCAGAAACAATGTTTAAGCTGGAAAATATTTCCAGGATTAATTTTAATATTTAATAAAAACACTCTCTAAGTGTATTAATTTGGTAAAATATACACTGGTGGTATTAATAGCCAAAAAGTTTTTATCTTACTAACCTTAAAATTTAATTATATGTGTGCCACTTGCGGATGTGATTCAAACGGACAGGCAATCATACATGATCATGAACACCATGATCATGAGCCTAGCCATACGCATATTCATGACCATTCTCACCACAGTACAAAAACGGTTGTTGAAGTAGAAAAGGATATTTTATACCAAAACAATTTACTGGCGGAAAGAAACCGTGGATATTTTGAAGCGAAAAATATACTGGCACTAAACCTTGTAAGCTCACCAGGCTCCGGCAAGACTTCTTTATTGGAAAAAACGCTGATAGATCTGAAAAGCCAACTGGATTTTTTTGTAATAGAAGGAGATCAGCAAACTACCAATGATGCAGATCGCATTCATGCTACCGGAACGAAAGTAGTTCAGATAAATACAGGGAAAGGTTGTCACCTGGATGCTCATATGGTTCTTCATGCCATACAGGGAATGAAACTTACTGATAATGCAGTATTGTTTATAGAGAATGTTGGCAACCTGGTGTGCCCGGCCATGTTTGACCTCGGCGAAAAAGAAAGAGTGGTGATAATGAGTGTAACAGAAGGGGAAGATAAACCCTTAAAATATCCGGATATGTTTCATTCTTCCACCGTTTGCATTATTAATAAAGTCGATCTTTTGCCCTATGTTCCTTTTAGCCTGGAGAAAGCAAAAGAAAATGCATTAAAGATTAATCACAACCTGAAGATTATAGAATTGAGTTGCACAACGGGAGAGGGAATTAGCGATTGGTACGAATGGTTAAAATCAAAAGCATTAGTTCCGGTTACTGTTTAGGATATTCCGGTAAAGTAATACCCTGCGGAGAATTTATGCAAACCCGTCATATCCATATTAGTGGTTTGGTTCAGGGGGTTGGCTTCAGGCCCTTTGTTTGCCGTATAGCCCGGGAAATGGGGATTACAGGATGGGTATGCAACAGCAATGATGGCGTTCATATTGAGTTTAATGCATCTGAATCCACCGCTCCAAAATTTTATACTTATATACTTGAACATCCACCGGTCAATGCCATCATAACAACACATTCGATTAATAAAACAAATCAAAAAGAATTTAATTCTTTTACTATACAAACCAGTACAAACCAAACACCACCTGATTTATTAATTACACCAGATATAGCCATTTGTGAGGATTGTAAGAAAGAGGTTTTAGATAAGCAAAACAGGCGGTATCATTATCCTTTTACTACCTGTTTAAAATGTGGTCCGCGGTATTCTATTATGAAGTCATTGCCCTATGATCGGGAAAATACAACTATGGCTCATTTGCCAATGTGTAATCATTGCCGGAAAGAATATCACGATATTCAGAATGAACGGCATTTCAGTCAGACTAACACTTGCCCTCAATGTGCCATACCCATGCATTTATTTGATGGGCAGGGAAAAATAGTAAGCGGGGATAATAATGAAATATTGCAAGTGTTAAACGCTGCATTGAAAGAAGGTAAAATAGCTGCCGTAAAAGGTATAGGCGGTTACCTGTTGCTTTGCGATGCCACTAATGCAAAAGCAATAGAAACGCTGAGGGAAAGAAAACATCGCCCGGCCAAACCTTTTGCCTTATTATATAAGGACATTGATATGGCGCTTAAGGATTTACTCCTTTCGCCGGAGGAACAGAACGCCTTGCAGGAAAAGTCAGCACCCATTGTATTATGCCGAATCAGTAATAATCGGAATAGCATCGCTTTACAGAAAATAACACCAGGCCTCAACAGGATAGGCATCATGCTGCCTTACACAGCTTTGTTATTATTGATTATGGATAAGTTTAATAAACCACTTATTGCCACCAGTGGAAATATCAGTGAATCTCCGATAATCTTCCAGGATGATGAAGCAATAGATTGGCTGGGAGAAGTAGCGGATATAGTTCTTACATACGACAGAGATATTGTTACCCCACAGGATGACAGCGTAATACAGTTTACTGAAAAGGGGCAAAAAATTATTCTTCGCAAAAGCCGTGGCTTTGCTCCCGGGTATTTCCCTGACCCGTTCAAAGAAAAGGAAGAATGTATATTGGCTATGGGCGGTGAATTAAAAAGTGCCTTTGCGCTATATAATAAAGGAAATTTGTTGGTAAGCCAATACCTTGGAGATCAGGCTTCATTAGAATCACAATATAGTTTTACGGTCACCAAAAATCATTTGCAGCAACTATTTCAATCCACGCCTCAAAAAATATTAGTTGATAAACATCCCGGTTATTTTGTTTCTGAAAGGGGTAGGGCAGAAGCTGTTAGAGAAAATATTGAATTACTGGAAGTGCAACATCATAAAGCTCATTTTGCGGCAGTATTGGCAGAGAATAAACTTCTCACTGAAAAAGAACAGGTATTAGGTGTTATTTGGGATGGAACAGGTTATGGCGATGACAAACAAATCTGGGGGAGTGAAATATTTCTTTACCAGGATGCGGAAATGAAAAGAGTAGCTCACCTGGCATATTTCCCTCAATTGCTGGAAGATAAAATGAACAAGGAACCTAGGCTATCGGCCCTTAGTTTACTGATGAAATTGCCCGATTATCAATCAATCATCCGACAATATTTTTCCCGGGAGGAGTGGACATATTACCAGCAATTAATTAAACAACCAACGCAGTTGTTTACCAGCAGCATGGGACGGTTTTTGGATGGTATTGCTGCCATACTCCAAATAAATGCTGTAAATACATTTGAAGGAGAGGCTGCCATGAAATTGGAAGCCATAGCACAAACCTGTACCTGTTATCCGGAAAAAGTTTATTCCTTGCCTTTTGAAAATGGAATACTCAACTGGCAGCCATTTCTTGTGGAAATGCTGGATGACTATAGTAAAAAAGAAGACATAAGCAGTATAGCCTGGAAAGTTTTTAATTCCTTATGCCGGGCCATTGCCAATGTAAGTAATGAACTTAATATTCGTAAAATTGCATGCAGTGGTGGCGTATTTCAGAATGCATTATTAACCAGTATGGTGGCAGAGCAAATGATACCTGGCAGGCAGGTTTATTTTCACCGGCAATTAAGCCCCAATGATGAATGTATAGGCTTCGGCCAGCTGGCTTATTATTTTATACAAAAGAAACAACTTCGTGAAGCTAAATGGCAATCTGGTCATATAGCGGTAACTTTATAAAAATATCTTTTATGTGTTTAGCAATTCCGGGAAAAATTATTTCAATTGATTCTCAGCAGGAAGAAGTTTTCCGTAATGGAAAAGTATCGTTCGGCGGAATAATAAGGCAAGTAAACCTGAGTATGGTACCTGATGTAAAGGAAGGTGAATATGTATTGGTACATGTGGGAGTTGCCATCACCAAAGTAGATGAGAAAGAAGCAATGCAGACATTAGAATATCTTAAACAAATGGGAGAAATGGATGAGCTGGATACTTCTGAAACAAAAGAAAAAACTCAATCGGATAATTAATTTAATAGGTATAGATGAAATTCTTAACCGAGTACAGAGATCCGGAATTGGTGCAGGAATACCTGAAAAAAATCCACCGCATTACTACCAGGCCGTGGACCTTGATGGAAATCTGCGGAGGACAAACACATAGCCTGGTTAAGAATGGCATCCTGGATATGTTACCTGAAAAAATTACCATGGTACATGGGCCGGGTTGCCCGGTTTGTGTTACAAGCTTAAGTGTAATTGATGAAGCCATTTATTTGGCTGAACAGTCTGGTGTAATATTTTGTTCTTTTGGGGATATGCTGCGGGTGCCAGGATCAACTAAAAGTTTGTTGGAAGTTAAAGCGGCAGGTGCCGATATCAGAATTCTTTACTCGCCACTGGAAGCAGTTGAGCTGGCAAAAGCAAATCCTGATAAAGAAGTGGTGTTTTTTGCTGTCGGTTTCGAAACTACTGCGCCGGCTAATGCATTGAGTGTAGTGCATGCTGCTAAATCAGGGGTTTTCAATTACAGTATTCTGGCATCGCATGTACTGGTGCCACCGGCTATGGAAGCAATATTAAGTGATGATGAAAATGTGATTGACGCATTTTTAGCTGCCGGTCATGTATGCACCATAATGGGAATGGAAGAATATTATCCGGTGGCGGAAAAATATAAAATCCCTATTGTCATTACTGGATTTGAACCCGTTGATCTTTTGCAGGGAATACTAATGGCAGTACAACAACTGGAGAAAGGAGAATTTAAAGTTGAGAATCAGTATACCAGGTATGTACAGAGAGAAGGTAACATAGTAGCTATGAAAACAATATTTGAAGTGTTTGAGAAGGGAGACAGAATCTGGCGTGGAATCGGGTCAATCCCTAATAGCGGATATGAGGTGAACGACCAGTACAAATTATATAATGCAAGGTTGAAATTCAACCTGAATTTACCTGTTGCAGAAGAAAATGCAGCATGTATCAGCGGCGATATAATGAAAGGGTTAAAGAAGCCTAAACAGTGTCCCAATTTTGGTACTGCCTGCAAACCAGAGCATCCATTGGGGGCACCCATGGTAAGCAGCGAAGGTGCTTGTGCAGCGTATTATCATTACTCATCTTCAACTGGCAGAAAGGAGGTAATAACATGAAAATGCATCTTGAATGCCCCATGCCGAAGTTTGGTTTTGATGTCATCACATTAGGCCATGGCAGTGGCGGATTATTAACTCATCAGCTGTTAAAAAGTGGTGTGTTTGATGTATTTAACAATGAAATGCTGAATCAGCAGCACGATGGGGCAAGTTTTGAACTCAATGGTAAAGTTGCTTTCAGTACGGATAGTTATGTAATCACTCCCATCTTTTTCCCCGGAGGAAATATTGGTGAACTGGCAGTAAATGGGACAGTAAACGATTTGGCAATGTGTGGGGCAATGCCCCAATACCTGTCACTTAGTTTTATAATTGAAGAGGGGTTTTCAATGCAGGAATTTTGGCAGGTATTAATGGGTATCAAAGAAGCAGCTCAATTTGCAGGAGTAAAAATTGTAACCGGCGATACAAAAGTGGTGGAAAAAGGAAAAGGGGATCAGCTATTCATCAATACATCAGGTATTGGATTAATTCATCCCCGGGCTATAATTCATCATATCCGCATTCAGTCAGGCGACCAGATTATTCTCAGCGGAAACCTGGCAACACATGGTATTGCCATTATGAGTAAAAGAAAGGGGTTAGAGTTTGAAACAGATCTCGAAAGTGATACAGCACCATTGAACCATATTATTTATCATTTGCTGGAGACTTTTGGTGAACAAATTCATTTTCTGCGTGACCCTACAAGAGGTGGTATTGCTTCTGTTTTAAATGAAGTGGCAGAGCTAACTCAATTGGGGTATCATATTAATCAGAAATTAATTCCGCTTGATGAACAAGTAGAAGGCGCCTGCGAAATGCTGGGACTCGATCCGCTTTATGTAGCGAATGAGGGATTATTTGTAGCCATTGTTGCTAAAGAAATTGCTGCTGATTTTATAGAACTGTTAAGTAAAGACAACAATGGAAAAAATGCAGCTATAATTGGGGAAGTTGTTACAGACCATCCTGGTAAACTGGTAATGAAAAGCCGCATAGGCGGGCACCGGGTGGTGAACTATCTTACCGGTGAGCAATTACCACGCATCTGTTAATCAACCAATGTCAAGCCGTCAATGTATTCTTATTAACCTGAGTTCGGGGTTGAATAATTGGTAAAAAATCTTTTATAAAAAAAGTAAAAGCCAATTGCACGTTTTTTTCAGCTTTTTTACTTAATGAAGTTTTCAGATCCCAATAATGTCCTGATATTGCTATAGTATAAGCTTCCGGGAACTTATTATATAGATCGTTAGCCAGGTACAGAATAGTTTCAGGACTTTGCATGTGAGAAGAATAAAAATAATGACTGGCAGCTTTACACGATTTAATCTCAAATCCATCTTTCAGTGCAGCCTGCGATGCATCCACAAATAGGACGGTATCATACTTACTGATAAGAACAGTATCCTCTATCTGCAATTGATAGCGGTATTCACAATCAAAGAAATTGTAACCAGAGCGCTCAACAAGTTCGGTAAACTTCCATCCTAATCCATCATCTCCGCGACCGCTGTTTCCAATACCGATGAGGAGTATTCTGGTTGAATCAGTTTTTAAATTTTTCATCGATCAATTCTCCATAATGGTTATACAATTCAACTTTCAACGGCATTTTACCCATTGCCTGTGTAGCGCAGCTAAGACAAGGGTCATAAGCCCTGATAGCTACTTCCACCTGGTTTAGCATACTATCGGTGATAGTACCTTTGCGGCTGATGACATTATTGGCCACCCATCGCACCGCCATATTCATGGCATCATTATTATGTGTGGTGGATACAATCAGGTTGCAGCGGGTTATCATTCCTTTTTCATCTACTTCGTAGTGATGGGTAAGGGTGCCACGGGGTGCTTCAATAATTCCGATACCTTTTAACCTGGGAATGCCTTTGCGTATCAGGTCATCTCCCATTAATTCAGGGTCATACAGCAGGGTTTTCATTTCTTCTGCACAATGCAAAACTTCTATTAACCTTGCCCAGTGTGAGTATAATGTGCTGTTATTAACTTTTTGACCGGTAAAAGCAATAAATTCCTGCCGGGCCTTGTCGGCCAATGGTGTTGTAATAAAATTACACAAATTAGTTCTGGCCAGGGGCCCGACCCTGTTCCAACCTTTTTCTCTTCCTATTTTTTTCAAATACGGAAATTTCATGTAGGACCACTGAGCCACTGCTTCTGAAAAATATTCTTCGTACAAATCAGTTGAAATATCATCCAGTGTAATATTTCCTTCACTATCAATAGCTCTTAATTTACCATCGTATAAATCTAAACCTCCTTCATCGTTCACCATACCCAGGTGGCCGGACGGAAATTGTGCAAACTCATCAAGAAACTTCCGGTTTTTTTCATGATAATCTTTCATGAAGTCCACCATAGCCTGCGACCATTCTATCATGGTATCTATGTTCCCGATATTCTTTCCATCTAAAAAATAATCCCGTTCTTCTTTAGTAAGAGTTTTATGTACACCACCCGGTACAGCCAGGATACCGTGAATTCTTTTGCCTGCAACTGCTTTGATGATTTCCTGGCCAAACTTTCTCATCGTGATTCCTTTAATTGCCAGGTCCCTGTTTTCAATAGCAACGGCTATTACATTTCTTTTTTCTACCGGTGCATCTACGCCAAATAATAAATCGGGTGAAGCGAGGTAGAAGAAATGCAGGGCATGTGATTGAAAAATCTGTCCGTAATGCATCAGGCGGCGAAGTTTTGAAGCTGTTGGTGAAAGATCTTTTGGATCAACTCCCACAATCTGGTCTATAGCTTTGGCAGCCGCCAGGTGATGACTTACCGGACAAATGCCACAAAGCCGTTGTACTAAAACCGGGGCTTCCCAATAAGGGTGTCCTTGTATAAAACGTTCAAAGCCCCTGAACTCTACAATGTGAAAAAATGAATCTTTCACCTGTCCATATTCATCAAGATGTATGGTAACTCTGCCATGACCTTCCACTCTTGTTACCGGATCTATAGTAATTTTTCTGTTCATAGTATTTAGTTCACTTAATCGTATTTAAATTCGGAATAAAGAATAGAGTACTCTTCACCCCAAAGCAAATTTTTCACAGCTTTCCAGATATGGTTAGCATCGGGCGGGCATCCAGGAATGTAATAGTCGATCTTTACAATTTCATTGCACGCATATACCCGGTCAAGAATCTTCGGAAGGTCCTCATGATAAGGGATGATATTATTTCCGGGTTCATTGGTTACAGAATTAAGATATGCTTCTTCCAGGCATTCACTCAAAGGAATAGAGTTTCTCATACTGGGAAGACCTCCCCAGATAGAGCATTCGCCCAGTGCAACCAGTATATCACAATGTTCCCTGAATTTCCGTAGTGTCTCCACATTCTCTGAATTGCAACAGCCACCTTCCACTAAACCGATATGGCAACGGTTAGTAAAGGTTTTAATATCGGTAAGCGGTGATTTATCAAATGATATTAATTCAATCAAATCCAGTAATTCGGTATCAATATCAAGCATTGACATATGACAGCCAAAGCAGCCGGCTAATGATACAGTGGCGACAATTTTCTTTTCCATCGCTGTCGGCCGGTTTAGTTTAGGTTTTTTTTCATTGTAATTCTTCTGCACCGACTCCATGTCAAATTTTCGGTCGCCAAATGGTTCAGCCATGTTTGCTCCTCTTACTATGATGGCGCCTGTCGGGCAGATTTTCATCGCATTGATTGCCTCTTCTTCGGTTAGTTTGGCTTCCTGTTCATAATCTACTCCAACATAGGTTTCATTACCCCTGTTCAGGTAATTAAATACTTTTTTACCATCATTGGTTACCACCTCTACCACACACCGAAGGCATTTGATACAACGGTTATGTTCCATCACCATCCGGTTTGGTTTGTAATCGATGATGCGGTCTTTGAACAGGTGTGGGAACCGGGTAGAAGAAACCCCCAATTCATACCCCATATGCTGCAAATCGCAGTTGCCACTTTTTTCGCAAGCGGGGCATATATGATTTCCTTCGGCAAACATCATTTCCACCAATGCCTTTCTGGTATCTTTCAGTTCCTCATTATTCACTTCCACCTTAAGGCCCTCAGAAACTTTTTCAGTACAGGCCGGGCCATATTTTCCATTGATTTTGCAGGTACATACCCGACAACTGCCCAGTGGTGGTTCTATATGTTCATAATAACAAAGTGATGGTATAAAAATGCCGTTTTCTTTGGCTACCAGCATCAGGTTTTTACCTTCTTCTGCCTGAAAGTTTTTACCATCTATTGTTAGATTTACCATGCTTGCCATAACATTTCATATTTTATATTTTTCATAGTCTTTAGTGGCGGCTTCCATATCAAACTTCAGGTTCAGTCCATTAAAGTCATTATCCAGCTTTGCAGCAAAATAGTCGTGAAATTTATCCATGGCATAGATCAAACTGTTGGTAGCAGTTTTACCAAGACCGCACCGGCTGGTATTTTTCATGATAGTGCCCCAGCTTTTTAATTCCTGGAGGTCGGTTTCATTAGCCAGCCCGTTTTCCAGCCGTTTCAGTTTTCGTTGGATGATGAAATTCCCTGCTCTGCAGGGGGTACATATGCCGCAAGATTCCTGTTTAAAGAATTCTGAAAAATTCAACAGCACTTTCACCAGGTCACGTTGTTTGTTGAAGATCATAAAAGATCCGCCGCAACGTATATCCTTTCGGGCCAGCAAATCAAGCATTGAAATGCGCCGGAATTTTTCTTTAATGGAAATACATTCACCGGAAGGTCCGCTTACCTGTATATAATATGGATCATCTGCTTCGCACAATTCAAGTAACTCAGCCACCGTCATTCCCCATTCAATCTCGTATATGCCCGGCAGCTTGCAATCGCCGGAAACGCTAATGAGTTTTGTACCAGGTGAACCGGGAATACCAAGCTGTGTATATTCGGCAGAGCCCATTTCAATAATTCTTGCTGCCGCACAAAAAGTTTCTACATTGTTAATAACAGTAGGCAGTTGTAAATACCCTTTTTCAACAGGGAAAAACCATTTAGTACGGGGCTCCCCACGTTTACCTTCCAGTGATTCAAGCAAAGCTGTTTCTTCGCCACATACATAAGAGCCGGCTCCCATCTGAACCCTGATATCAAAATCAAAATCTTTAATTTGGCTACACTCTTTTCCAAGTAAACCTGCCGCCCGGTATTCTTTTATAGCCGCATCCAGTTTATGTTTCAACCACCAGTATTCTCCCCGCAAATAAATAATACCATATTCAGCACCAATCGTGTAGCCGCAGATAATCATTCCTTCAATCAGCGATTTTGCCTGTGTATTCATCAGCACACGGTCCTTAAATGTACCGGGTTCACCCTCATCGGCATTGCACACAACAAATTTTGGTAAAGCCGCCTGTACCCTGGCTGCATTCCATTTTTTCCAGGTAGGGTAGTATGCTCCGCCACGACCGGCCAGTTCAGATTTTTTTATTTCTTTAATTACAGCCGCTGGCCACAGTTTTTTCATTTTGGCCAGAGCAACTCCCGGAACAAACTTTTTAAAGAAAACACTTTTGTTATCAGGAGGAGTATAGCGTATGTTATCAGCAGGTGCATCACAGATTGATTCTGCTGTAGCTCCTTTCTTCAGTTTCGAAATAATATCTTTTACTTTAATGACATTCAGATTGGTAAAAGGATAAAAATTAATTAATGCAGAAGGCTCCTGGTCGCTCAGGCCTATGCACGGAGTGAGAAAAAGACCAAAAGTACCGGTACGGTCAACCGATCCAAACGTTGCTCCTGTTTCTCTTTCTAAAGTTTCTTTGATCCGGTTGAATCCTTTTATATCAGCGACAATACTGTTGTTGAGATAGATAGTGTTTTTGCCGGTTGGTTTGCGATGGAAAAAATGATAAAATGAGGCCACACCTTCCACTTCAATCTCAGAAAGATTAAATACCTGGGCAAGCTGCTTTATATCATCATCATGAATATATCCATTGCTTCTTTGTAATTCCCACAGTTTGTTCAGCATTTGTGTTTGTCCGGGTTCTTTAAATTTTTTTACGGTATCATCAGCCATAATTGGTTGCTTTACAATTTTATCCATTAACCCCAAAGATCCATTTATTTTAGTTTCAGGAGTATGACTTTAGTTAGGCCTAAGCCTGATTTTAAGCATCTCCAGGGCATCTCATTTATTAATATCATTTGATTTTCTAAATTTCATTGTTCTGTCTGTTTACTCTAATTGTATTGAAATGAAAGATGAGATATATCAGTAGACAATTGCACTAAATGTATATAATATTCCACATGTAACTTAATATATTAATACTTGATGATTTTTTTGAATTAAATATTTGTGGCAAAGAATTTGTTTTTCTATGAGGTATTATGATGAGTATGTTTTATTTTTAAATAATTAAAAATTTTAGGCATGAAAAAGTTACTATTATTGTTTTCGCTATTGATTTTTATATCTGTTTCTTCACATTCTCAAACACTCCCGCCACATCCTCCATTACCGGCTAAGCATCCTCCATCCCCGCCACGCCTCCACCTCCGTATCCACCACCACATCATCACAAGCCATCACTATAAACATCCTCACAAACACTATTATAAACATAAAAATCATGCAATGTTTAATAGTAAAATAAAAGGAGAAAATTTGGCGTAAGATAAAAAATTAAGAGGGATAAATTTGCATAAAGTAGTTCCCTGTTCTAATAAATGTGTAGCCCCGCATTTGCGGGGTAAACTCTACTGTGGCGTAATGTATGCACACTTACTAAAATCTTTTGCCAATAGAAGCACCAAGCCAAGGTACAAGTCCGTATTTATTGGCAACAGGTGTCAGACTGATACGCCACATTAAATCTTTAGAAGTATGTCTTCTGTAACCAATACTTGGAATGAAGTTTACAAAATGCTCACCATTTGAATTTTTTGAGTCGCCAAACAATTTGCCATCAATCCGTGTCCAGGTTACGCCAAGTCCTGCATCAATAAAGGATTTGGCGCTTTTAAGTTTGAATAGATAATTAATGCCTATAGGAATAGCCAAATAAAAAGCATTTTCAGAGTAAAAGCCTATACCAATTCTTGCTCCAAGTCCCGGCTCTTTTGTTAATTGCCTTTCATAGTTTACAGAACCAAAAAGTCCGTTGCCACCCGCCTCTAAATAAATGTCATTCTTTTTAAAAGCGCTTTGTCCAAATGCAAAAGTCACAGCACCAATTGTCAAAATTGTCAAAAAGTATTTTCTCATAAGTAAGGTTTGTTTAATTACCGCTAACTATATTATTTGCAAAAGGTATCACTTATGTTTTTTGAAGATCGGCATTTAACTTTTGGAGATCATCATAAAAATCAGGGTAGGATTTATTAATTGTTTCGGCATTATGGATAGTTGTTTCCCCATTAGCTTTTAGTGCCGCAATAGCGCATGCCATTGCAATACGGTGATCATGATGCGATTGAACAATTGCTCCATTTAATCTTCCATTACTTGTTATCAGCATAACGTTTCCGCTAACTTTAATTTCAACTCCCATTTTTTTAAATTCCTCCTGCAAAGAGATGGCACGGTTGCTTTCTTTATGTGTTAATCTATTCACTCCTTTTATAGAACTTGTTCCGTTACAATAAGCTGCAAGCACAACTAAAGGAGGAAAAAGATCAGGACAATCAGTTGCATCAAAATGAAATGGATTCAATGATTCTTGGATAACCGAAATCTTATTATCATCTACAGAAATTTTTGCGCCTGCCATTTTTAATGCAGAAAGAATTGCTTTGTCAGCCTGTGCAGAATTAATATTTAAACCATCAACAATAATTTCTCCTGCAACTGCTCCGGCAACTAATAAAAAGGCAGCGCCGCTCCAATCGCCTTCTACAACAAAAGCCCCCTCTAAATCTCCCCCGTTGGGGGAGACTTTTGGAATCTTAGGATCGAAATAAAATTCTTCATAATTCCTGTGCTTAACATCCCAACCAAAAAGTTTCATTACCTGTAAAGTAAGATCGATGTAAGGTTTGCTTTTAAGATCATTCACCTTTATACTAACAGGCATTGTACATGCTTTTGCATAAGCCATTAATAAGCCCGTTAAAAATTGAGAGCTCAAAGAACCATCAATGGTAATATCAGCAGGTTGCAATGGACCTTTTATTTTTATAGGAAGTTTACCATTGTTTGATTGAATCTGAATTTGCAATAAAGGGAAGATCTCATCAAAGAAATTCATCGGTCGTTGTAATAAACTTCCACTTCCATTCAAAATAATTTCCTGTGAACTTAATGCAGCAATTGGTGCAAACATTCTTAGTCCTAATCCACTTTCTCCACAATTAATTTCTGAAGAAACAGGATTTATACCTTTGGATGAAATAATTAAATCATCATTGGATTTCCTAATTGTTGCTCCTAATTTCTGAATCACATCCAATGCGGCAAGATCATCATTGCTTTTGCCGGGATTGCTGATAATCGTATCACCCTCGCTTAGCAATGCCGCTGCACAAGCCCGCTGCATCGAGCTTTTGGAAGCCGGCGCATTAATAGATCCTGAAATTTTTGAAGGATGAATTTTTACAATCACTATAATACCTGGTTAATTAAATCTTTAAGTTGATGTAATGAAACAGGCTTTACAATCGCATCACCAATTTTATTAAGCAGAATAAAATTTATTGCATCACCTGATTTTTTCTTGTCCATTAATAAAACTTCCCAAACCGCCCCTCTCCGGCTCTCCCCGAAAGGGAGAGTGACTGGAAGATTATATTTTTTAAGAAGATCGATCACTCTTTCGCTATCTACTGTAGGAAAGTCATTCATCTCTTCTGAAATTTTACAAGCAGCTACCATTCCAATGCTTACTGCATTTCCATGAGGTAATTGATAAATGTTTTCAATTGCATGCCCAAGTGTATGCCCAAAATTCAGCAGCTTTCTTTCTCCTGCTTCAAATTCATCATTAGAAACAACTTTATATTTTATTTCAACATTTCTTTTTATCAGATCAGCAATTTTTTCAGGAGATTCCCGAAAATTTTCCAGTGAATTATTTTCCAGCCTTTCAAACAGCTTTTCATCTTTTATACAGGCATGTTTAATGATCTCCGCAAAACCATTTATCCATTCTTCCTGTGGTAAGGTTTTTAAAAAAGAATAGTCATATAATAAAAATTCAGAGTGCCTGATAACGCCAACAAGATTTTTATACATGCCTACATCTACACCATTTTTACCACCAATCGCTGCATCCACCATTGCAAGAATAGACGTAGGCACAAATGCAAACTTTACTCCTCTCATGTAAACCGAAGCTGTATAGCCGGCTATATCAGTAATAACTCCACCACCTATACCAATAATAAAAGTTTCTCTATCGGCTTGTATTTTTATTAATTGATTGATAACATGATCAACCGTTGATTGCTGCTTATTTTTTTCTCCCGGTTTTATTGCAATTACTTTCCATCCTGTAAATTTTTCAGCATAGATTGATGCAATGTTATCATCAGTGATAATTACAGCCTTCTCTTTTGAAACTAATTTTTCTAAAAAAGAAAAGCCGGCATCAAAATAACAGTCAACTGTTTTTGTGGAAAATTTATAGTGCTGTTTATCCATTACTCATTCATTATTTTATTCTGATGATTTATACTTTCAAGATGTATTGCATCAAAATATTTAGTGATAAACTCTTTGCCTAATCCTAAATGTTCACCTTTTTTGAAAGCTTTCTCCAAAATATCATTCCAGCGATTGGTTTGTAAAATAGTGATATTATTATCCTTTTTGTATTCCCCTATTTTATCAGCGATCTTCATACGCTGGCCGATCAATGTCAACAACTCATCATCAATATGGTTGATCTGTTCTCTTAGTATAGCCAATGCTGTAATAAATTCTTTTGCATCGGTATGTTCAGAACGCCAGATAAGTTCATTCAGCATTTCTGCCAAACGCTCCGGTGTTATTTGTTGTTTCGCATCACTCCATGCATTGTCAGGATCAATATGGCTTTCTATCATCAATCCACCGAAATCAAGATCAATGCTTTTTTGCGCCACTGCCTGCAACATAGTTCTGTTACCGCAAATATGTGATGGATCACAAATGAGCAACATCTCCGGAAACCGCCGTTTCATTTCAATAGGCAAATGCCACATGGGGGCATTTCGATATTCTGTATTACCATAATTTGAAAATCCACGATGTATCATTCCAACCTGTTGAACACCCGCTTTTTGCAATCGTTCCATGCCACCAATCCACAAATCAAGCTCCGGGTGAATTGGATTTTTTATCAGCACTGGAATATCTACGCCACGCAATGCATCCGCCACAGCCTGCACACTAAACGGGTTCACTGTTGTTCTTGCCCCGATCCATAGTACGTCCACATCAAACTGTAATGCATCTTCAACATGCTTTGCAGTTGCCACTTCAACAGTGATTGGTAAACCGGTTATTTTTTTTGCTTTATCTAACCATGCCAACCCTTTTACGCCAATCCCTTCAAACATACCGGGCTTTGTACGTGGCTTCCAGATTCCTGCACGCAAAATATCTACCTTGCCTGTTTTAGCCAGGCGTATAGCGGTTTCTACCACCTGCTCTTCTGTTTCTGCACTGCAGGGACCGCTGATAATTAATGGACGCTTGTTCCATTTTTCCTGTACTAATTCTTTCATTGTTTTTGTTTGTGTTTGCATTGTAAAATTAATTTTTTTGTTATCAGCATTTATAATTCTATCAACTTCATTGGCGTCGTCCCGATTCATCGGGATACATTTGTTCTTTATTCAACTTCACTTGCCACTAAGTCTCAAAGGCAGAAAGTAACACAAAGATTCTTTGTGTTACTTAGCGTCTCAGCGTCTTTGTGGCAATTTTAATTTCATTTTAAAATTCGTTTTATTTTATTTGCATTCTCCATAAGTTCAGTCAGGTATTGTAAATTTTCTTTTTCCAGACTTGCCTTAAATTTTCTTAGTTGTGAAATATGTTCATTCAATACATCCAAAACATTTTCCCTGTTCTGCATAAAAATAGGCGCCCACATGGCGGGATTACTTTTTGCCAAACGAACGGTACTTTCAAAACCACCGCCTGCCAGTTCAAAAATGGCATCTTCTTCTTTTTCCTTTTCCAACACTGTATTAGCAAGGGCAAAGGAAGTAATGTGTGATATATGGCTTACATATGCCGCATGCGTATCATGGCTTTCAGCATCCATATAAATAATGTGCATACCGAAAGCTTTATAAATATCTTCTACAATGGTTACTGCATCAGCATCACTTTTTTCTTTTTCACAGATAACACATGCCTGACCTTCAAAGGCGCCTCTCACAGCAGCTTCTGGTCCGCTGTATTCTGTACCCCACATAGGGTGAGTTGCAACAAAACGCTTTCGCATTGGGTGATCTGCCAATGCCTTACACAATGCATATTTGGTAGAGCCTGCATCTGCAACGATCTGTTTGTCTTTTACCAAATCCATTATTTGCTGCATAACAGGAATGGTAACATCTACAGGAATGGCTACATAAATAAAATCACTTTGCTTTACTGCATCAGCTAATGACATTGCTTCATCTATTATTCCCAGTTCCAGCGCTTTTTGCAGGCTTGCTTCTGTTCTGCTGACACCGATTACTTTTTTAGCAAAACCTTTTTCTTTCATTGCCAAAGCAAATGATCCGCTTATTAAACCAACACCGATGATAGTGATGGTAGCCCCAGCCAAACCTCCCCCGAAGGGGGAGACTTTTGAAGACTCTAATTCTTTATTATCCTTTTTAATATTTGATAATTTTATTTCCATTTGTAAAATATCTTTAGACAATGATGCTCCGTAAAGTCCTCCCTTTAGGGAGCCTGCCTGTCGGCAGACAGGGATTTAGGAGGGTTTTATTCTTTGTATCGCTTCTTCAATTTTTTCTTCGCTGGTGCACAAACTCACTCTTACATATTTATCACCTGCACTTCCAAAAATTCCTCCCGGTGTTATAAAAACATTTGACTCATGCAAAACCTTATCACTTAATTCATATCCATCTTTATAATTTGAAGGAACAGATGCCCAAACAAATAAGCCAGCCTGGTTCTCATCAAATAAACAATTGAGCAGTTGCAAAAGCTCAAAAACTTTTTTCCTTCTATTGCCATAGGCAACATTTACTTTGTCGTGCCATTCCTGTCCCAACTCCAAAGCCTTTGCTGCAGCCAGTTGCACGGGCAAAAACATACCACTGTCCATATTACTTTTAAAACGTAGCACATTGTCAATTCTCTCCTTTGCACCAACTAACATTCCAACCCGCCAGCCAGCCATGTTATGACTTTTACTAAGAGAGTTTAATTCTATAACAACATCTTTTGCTCCATCTACACTAAGCAAACTCATTGGATCATCATTCAAAATAAAACTATATGGGTTGTCATGACAGATAAGAATATTATGCTTTTTTGCAAAGGAAACTAATTGAACAAACAATTCTTTGGTTGGCAATTTTCCGGTAGGCATCTGCGGATAATTCACAAACATTAAGCAGTTCCTCCAAACCTCCCCTGCAAGGAGGCTTTTGGCATTTGTAATAATTTGTTCGAGTTCATTGAAATCAGGGAACCAATTGTTTTCTTTAGTCAGAGAATATTCTATCACTTTAGCTCCTGCTATTTTTGCTGAACTTCTGTAAGTTGGATATCCAGGATTGGGAATTAAAACAACATCTCCTTCATTAAGATACGTCATGCAGATGTGCATAATACCTTCCTTGCTTCCGATGAGTGGAAGTATTTCTGTATCAGCATTCAATTCAACATCGTACCATTTTTTATACCATTTAGAAATTGCATTCCGCAACACAGGGCTACCTTTATAATTCTGGTAACCATGCTGGCCGGGCTTTAACGCTTCTTCATGCAAAGTCTTTATCACATCCGGATGTGGAGGCAGATCAGGGCTTCCAATACCCAGATTGATCACCTGTTTACCTGCTTTATTCATCTCATCAATTTCTCTTAATTTCTGAGAAAAATAATATTCACCGATGCCTTCAAGTCGTTTTGCAGTTTCCATTATCTACCATTTTTATAAATGCCATATACCTTCAGATCTTCAGTTAATGGCTTAATATTTTTTATCACTTTATTAAACTGGTCTATAGTTTCAAATTCCAAATCAGCATGAAAAGAATATTTCCAATCACTGCCCGGGATAGGCATTGATTGTAGCTTACTTAAATTTATATCGCCGTCAGCAATTTTGGTAAGCACCTTTGCCAAGCTCCCCTTTGAGTGATCAGTATTAAAAATTAATGAAGCTTTATCTGCATTGTCAATTTGCTTTACTTTATCAGCATGTTGCAGAACCAAAAACCTTGTATAGTTATTTTTAAGTGTGTGGATGTTAGATGCAATAATATCTAATTGAAAAAGATCAGCTGCAAGCCTGCTTGCAATAGCGGCAATATGTTTGCTTCTGTGTTGATGAATGTGTTTTGCGCTGAGAGCCGTATCTTCTGTCTCAATCAATTTCCAATTATATTTTTCCAGGTATTCTATACACTGCAGCAAAGCCATAGGATGGGAATGAACTTCACGAATATCCCCGAGTTTTATCCCCGGATTTACTAACAGGTTTTGTTTGATCTGGAGATATACCTCGCCGATAATTTTTAAATTACTTTTTTGCAGCAGGTTATAGTTTGGTAAAATACTTCCGGCAATAGAATTCTCAATAGCCATTACTCCCCCATCGCTTTCTTTTTTATCAGCTGCAATTTTTACCACCTCCCTGAACGTGGAACAACAGATCACTTCCGCATCTCCAAAAAACTGTTGTGCTGCCACCTGGTGAAAGCTGCCTTCAAATCCCTGTATTGCTATTTTTTTCTTCATAATGTAAAACAAAAATCCCGACCATTTAGCCGGGATCCTTTTATGTTATTCTGTTTATTTCAGTTTTAACAAAAGCCTCCCGTACTATTTTTAAAATAGTAGCTAAAATAAAACCAGGTATTTGCTTTTGTAATTGTCATAATCTGATACCAAAAATAGTAAACTGTTTTTACTTTACCAATCAAAATATAATATTATAAAAAAAGCCGCTCTTTTTAAAGGAGCGGATACAAACTTAAAATGTTTATTAATATACGATTAAAGACTATTTTTTTGAAGTAGTGTCTTTACTTCATTTTGTTTGCACTGGTATCTACAGTTTTAGTTGTGTCAGTTACTGCAGGAGTAGTAGCTGAAGTATCAATCTTAATATTTGTAGAATCTGTAGTAGTAGAATCTGTTTTAGTTTTTGAATCATCGCAAGCTGCAAATATTGATGCAACAGCAAAGGCTAACAATACTTTTTTCATTTTCGGAGTTTTAATAATTAATTATTTATTTGCAATTAATACCATATTTTAAAAAAGATAACCCACCTATTAAAACTAATTTTAAACATTTTTTGGGTTACTTTTTCATTATCATTGTATTAATTATAGCCTCGTGAATATACTGGAACAGGAACAGCTTTTATTGCAGGGATTAGCGGCAAACGATAAAAAAGCCGTAGAAACCATATACCGGGAGAATTATCTAACCATTCAGTCTTTTATTGTAAAGAATAATGGTTACCCTGACGATGCAAGAGATATATTTCAGGAGGCAATGATAGTTCTTTATGAAAAGGTTACATCAGGATCTTTTGAACTTACCTGCCAGATAAAAACGTATCTCTATTCAGTTTGCAGGCGTTTATGGCTTAAAAGATTACAACAAATGCAGCGGTATAATCCTTCTGCTGAAAGTATAGATGAAGTAGTTTCGGTAGAAGAAGAATTAGATGCTCATGAAAAAAGGAATGCCGATCTTATTGTAATGGAAAATGCCTTAAATAAAATTGGCGAGCCATGTAAAAGTTTATTAGAGGCTTATTATTTACAAAAAAAATCGATGCCTGAAATAGCTGAATTTTTTGGATATACAAATGCAGATAATGCAAAGACCCAAAAATATAAGTGCCTGGTAAGATTGAAAAAAATATTTTTTGCACAGTACAAAAACGGAGGATAAGATGGATGATACTTTACTTTTAGATGCCATTGAACGATATAAAAAAGGCGAAATGACGCCAGAGGAAAAAACATTTTTTGATGAGCTGCGTAAGAACAATCCTGACATAGACCAGATGGCTGTAGAGCATACTTTCTTTTTAAATGAACTGGAAAGATTAGGCGAAAGAAAACTTTTTAAACATACATTGGATGAGGTAGAAAATACTTTGGTGAATGAAGGTATTATTGCTAAAAAGCAATTAAAAAGTAAAGCCAAAATAGTTTATTTATGGAACCGGTATCGCAGAACAATTGCTGTAGCGGCTTGTATTGCGGCGATTGTTTCTATTGGTACAGCTGTTCTTGTTACTATTTATTCAGATAAAAAGAAAGAGAACAATATTACATGGCTTAAAGGACAAATAGAAAAAACCAAAGAGGATGTTGCACAACTTAAAAAGCAAGCTACCCTTCCTTCTGCTCCGTTTATAACTAAAAAGCAATTTAATCCAACTTTTAGGGCTACGGGTTTTCTTATAGACATTAGCGGATATATTGCTACAAGTGCTCATGTAATAAATAATGCGAACAATTTAGTAATAGAAAATAAAAAAGGAGAACAGTTTATTGCTATCCCTGTTTATGTAAATAAAAATTCCGATCTCGCAATATTAAAAGTTACCGATACAAGTTTTAAAAGAAACAACATATTGCCTTATTCAATACCAAAAAATACAGCAGAGTTGGGTGAACAAATTTTTACTTTAGGTTATCCGAGAGAAGAGGTTGTATACGGAGAAGGCTATCTTAGTGCAAAATCCGGTTACTCAGGAGATACCACTTCTTACCAGATAAGTATTTCAGTAAATCCCGGTAATAGTGGCGGTCCGGTAATTAATAAAAATGGTGAGGTGATCGGTATTATCAGCAGTAAGGAAACCAATGCAGATGGTGTTGTGTTCGCCATTAAATCAAAAAATATTTATAAGGCGCTGGAAGAAATAAAAACATCTGAATCAATTAAGCTTCCATCTGTTGCTACCATAAAAGGCATAGACAGAGTACATCAAATTAAAAAGATTGAAGATTGTGTTTTTATGGTGAAGGGTAACTAAACTGTTATATCTCTTGCTCTTGTTCCTAATGGTAATACCGTTCTTCCATATACTTCATTAAGCACCTGTGCAACGCATCCGTAAATTGCAGCAAGCCCACACAAAATACCTTCATATCCTGCAAATATTCTTAAAGAAGCATTACCGGTAAAATCGCTTATCGCTAATAAAAAAAATAAAATAGTGAGGGTGAAAAAAATTACCTGCAATGTTCTGTTAAGTTTAAGTGTGCCGATGAACATAAATAAAGTGAAAATTCCCCACATTAATAAATACCATGCAACTGCAGTTTCGCTGGATTTATATGCAGCGCCAAAGCCTGTTTTAGGTATAATCCACAAAGCTACCAGCGATAACCAGAACGAACCATAAGCAGTAAATGCGGTAGCGCCAAATGTGTTATTCTTTTTCCACTCCTGCAAGCCGGCAAATAGTTGTGCAATACCTCCTACAAAAATCCCCATGCCCATTATCATTGAATTCAATTCATAAAATCCTGCATTATGAAGATTTAATAAAACAGTTGTCATACCAAAACCAAGCAAACCAAGCGGTGCAGGGTTGGCAGTAGTATCTTTTATTACAGAAATTTGTTCTGCATTTTTAAAATTTGTATCCATTGTATTTGAATTTTACTTTAAAGATTAAAAATAATTATAAGAATACCCACATTCTCACTTAGAATTTTTAGTTTATGGAAATGAATATTGATAAACATAAACTGTGAATGGCTTCAGGAAGGCTGGAAGCCTTGGGTGACGGTATTTTCAGCATTGCTATGACTATTCTTGTTCTTGAACTAAAAATACCCGATGTAATAGGAAATACCTGGAATAATTTCACAATTGCATTACACGAAACATGGTACGGCTTACTTTGTTATATGATAAGCTTTATTGTTTTAGGCATAATGTGGTTTGGTCACAGGCTCATGTTTGAATATATCGGCAGAACAGACCGTTACTTTATTTTTTTAGAAGTATTATTTTATATGGTGGTTTGCCTTGTTCCTTTCAGCATCTGCCTTTCAGCAAAAAATACATTTTGAATGGTATGCAATAATGGTATATGGCTTAAATCTTTCTCTTTGCAATATCACCTTATATTTTCAATGGCTGTATGGCATAAGTAAAACGCATATGCTGCACAGGGAAATACCTGCAGAAATAAAAAAAGAAGCACACATCCAGTTCCTTCTCTCCCCGGTGGTTTATACCATTGCAATTATTATTTCTTTTTATATTCCATGGATAAGCATTGCTATTTTTATTATAACCCCCGTGTTGTATTTAATCCCATCCAGGATCGATAAATATCTTCCTTAACATCTTATCAACACTGTGTGAATTTTAAAAATATGGGGGCGTTTTTGTATCTAACTTCGGTATAAAATTTATTCCCCAATGCAAACAAAACCAAGGCACACTGTAGTGGTTATTCCAAATGATAAAAAGTTAGAAGTTTCTTATTACTGCTCAGATTTGAAACTGAAGGAAAAAGAAAAAAAAGATTTCACTGATCTTATTATCCAGTTACACGATTGTCACGCTTCCATTAAAATACCCAAAGCAAAGATTAAAAATCGGGATGTTGTTGAGGCAATTGTACAAAAAACAGTTATCAATGCAAGAGGACATCTCTGTGATTAAAATTTTTGTATGATAGAAATAATAAATGATCTGCCGGAAAATGTTGTAGGTTTCCATGCCACAGGTAAAGTAACCAAAGAAGATTATGAAAAGGTATTAATGCCTGCAGTAGATGCGCAATCAAAAAAGTTTAATAAGATAAATTTTCTTTTGTGGCTTGATACTGATGTGAGCAATTATACATTTGGAGCCTGGGTTGATGATGCCCTGGTTGGCTTAAAACATTTAAGCCATTGGCATAAAGTAGCTATTGTAAGCCACTACTACATCATAAAAAAGATCACCAATGTTTTTGAGCATTTAGTGCCGGCATATATAAAGGCTTCCAAATTACTGAACTAGAAGAAGCCAAAAATTGGGTTGGAGAAAATTAAATTCTTTTCTAATTTCAGAAATTATATGTTGATTTTTTGTTTGAATGAATTTTAAAATCTTGGACATAACACATCATTCCTGGAGGAGTTTCTATTGATAAAAGCCTGATAAGAAATGGACATCTCCATCCCTCCACGCCCATAACTGGCCGTTTTAAGTGGTGATACATTTACATCATAACTTAAAGCCACAGAAAATGGTTTATACTCCAATTTTACAACCGGAACAAGCGCATCTTTCCACCTTAAAAAAGCACCAGCATGCAAAATGTATTTTGGATCTGAAGGGTCATCAAGTTTATAGGAATAAATTACGCCTCCGATAGTTTCCGTATTTGGCCCCTGCCGAGAATAATCTCCATGAAAAGTAATATAAGAATAATCAGTGACGCTCATCCGGACCCCAGCGGAAAAAACCCATTTAGGGTTCATTTCGATTGTATCATTTCCAAAAAAAGATATTTTAGCTGATTTATTAAAATGATGATATGCTGCTCCCAAAAATATATTATTATCTATGTTATTGCCAATCTGCGTATTAAAGCTGAGCCCAGTACTTGCATCGAAATAGGTATAGCCGTAATTAGAAAAATTTTCCCCATTACTTAAACCCGGATCATACCCCGTTCCACTGTATTGATTGTTGGTCGTAATTTTAGAAGGGTCAAGACGTCTTTGTACCAGACCACCCATGAATCCTATAGAAAGATACATATTTCTTTGATCGTTTAAGGATTTATGGTAGTTAAGAACTGGCAGTAAATGCGTTGTAGTCAATGCAACTGAACCAGCTTTATCGTACAATACTTCTCCCCCTAGTGTTAAAAAATCATTACTACGTCCTACCGGTAATTTATATTCAGCATTTAAAGAAGCAGTTTGATATGGAACCGTTACGCTATTCCATTGAGTCCTATAAACGCCCTGCATCCGAAAATCACCATTAAAAATACCTGCTAATGCCGGATTACGAAGTAAGGGTGTTTCAAAAAATTGAGAAAAATGGATATCTTGCGAGAAACTGTTAGAAGATGAAAACAGAATAAAAATAAAATGTAGGATATATTTTTTGAAAGATTGTACCATTACTATTCTTTTTTGAGAATATAATTATTATTGTTTTATTTAATCAACGTTACATTGCCTTTGTAACTTAATATAGCATTGTTCTCACAAAGTATATCTACCATATAAACAAATACGTCGGGTGTTAGCTTTTGTCCTTTAAAAGTGCCATTCCATCCGGATGATGCATCATTTGGATATGTGTTAGAACTTTCAAAAACAACTTCGCCCCACCTGTTGAATATTCTTAATGTTTTTATCCGAAAAATGCCGGTCCCTCTAACATAAAATATATCATTAACACCATCACCATTGGGTGAAAATGTATTGGGTATAAAAGCGCTCATATTGTTACATATAACAAAAATGGTTACCCTATCACTTACTTTACATTTGCCAATATTTGATACCTCCACCGTATATTCTGTATTGGCAAAAGGCCTTGCAATTATACCAGGATACAGATAACTGGCTATGCTATTAGAGGGTGACCATATAACATTTATTACATCATTTGAGATAGTAGGGACAAGGTGTACACTTTGCCCTATAATTATAGTCGTGTCTAAGCCGGCATTTACTGTTGGATAAGGATATACAGTAATTCCTACAAAAGCCGTGTCTTTAAAGCATCCCGCCTTATCAGTGCCAATAACTGTATAATTTGTACTTTGTTGCGGGGAAGCAGTAGGGTTAGAAATATTTGGATTACTCAATCCCGTTGGGGGTGACCATGTATAAAGTTCTGCCCCACTTGCATTTAATTTTATTGACCTATCTAAACATAAAGTATCTAAGGGATTTATCTCTATAATAAAAGGCTGCTTTACAGTTAGTAATACAGAATCTTTAGCAATACATCCAAAACTACTTGTACCAGTTACTATATATTTCATATTGCTGTCAGGAGTTGCAATAGGATTTGCGCAATTAATACACGACAATCCAGTACCGGGAGACCAACTATAGGCAGCAGCTCCTGAAGTATTTAGTGTAATGGAATTGCCTTGGCAAATAAGTGTGTCAGGATTTGTTATCACAATTGGTGAAGGATGTGCCTGCAAAATAGTTGTAGCTGTATCTTTACAGCCATTGCTGTTTGTAGCTATTGCCTGCACCTGGTATGTTCCAGCTAATGGGTAACTTTGAGGGGCAGGATTTTGCAAGGTTGAAACCTGCGAATTACCAAAAGTCCATTTCCAGGTAATTGCAGATGTATCGGGTCTTAGTATTTGTCCGGAAAATGTGAGCATAGCAGGAACACATACTGTGGAGTCGCCTATAATTCCTATATCGGGGCTTTGCACTGCTTTAATAGGTACCGTAGCACTAACTGTATCTGTACAACCAGTCTGGGTAATGACTTTCAGGCTAGTATTGTAAATGCCCGATGCTTTATAATAATGAGTAGGATTTTCCAGATTCGAACTATCACCATCTCCAAATATCCATGTATAAGAAACGATGGAGTCATTACTAATACTGGTATTATTAAAATTTACAAAACCTGAATCACAAAGAATAAATCGATTTATAGTATAACGGGCAGTTACATCCAAAGCATAAATACTATCACTCCCTGTGATGGCAACCTGGCATCCGTTTGGGTCCACTAAAATAATTTTGGGAAGATATGATTCAGCATTTACATACGTGTGGCTGATAGTAGTATCCGTAGTTTTAATAGTTGTTCCATCATTAAAATCCCAGATAAAAGAAAGTTTATCAGGAGTATGCACTGTAAAATTTGTTTGATAAGGAATACACCCTCGTAGATTAGAATAGCTTAACGAGCCTCGGGGACCCCGGATAACTATTTGACGTGTTTTTACATCCATACAACCACCCTGACTGATGGCAATTAGCTTTACATTAAAGATTCCTGTTGAAGAATAAAAATGAGTTGGTGTATCTAGTTTGCTCGTGGTACCATCACCGAAATCCCATGTGAAACTGGTATAATCAGTTGATTGGTTAGTAAATTTTACTACCAGCGGTGGGCATGTACTCAATGTATCACTCAAAGTAAAATCAGCTTTTGTTGATTTTACCGTTATATATGACTTTTTTACCATACTGTCAATACATCCAAAATAATCTTTAATAATTAGCTTAACGGTATAAATTCCATTTGTAGAATATCGATGAGTAGGTGATGTAGAAGTTGTGCCATCACCAAAGTCCCAAAGATACGTAAGAACAATTCCGATTGAGCTATCTTTAAAAACCACAGGGTAACCAGGACATGGTATAGTATCATTTGTTGAAAAATTAGCTATCGGTTTGGTGATACGTATATAATCTGTTTTAATAGTACTATCAACACAACCTTCATTATCTTTTACTTTCACGGAAATACCATATAAACCTTCAGCTGTATAAGAATGCTGGAATAGTGTAGAATGAACTGTATCAATTACACCATCCCCATAATTAACTATCCACTCGGTAATAGGATGTGCAGGATCAACTATTGTATTATCATTGAAAGTCATTAAAGGGCTACTAAGACATGCTCCCTGAGTGGTTGCAGCAAAATCTGCAATAGGATTACCAACATAAATATAATTGGTTTTGACAAGTGTATCCTTGCAACCATAAATACTTGTAATAATCAGACTAACAGAATATCTTCCCTTTGTATTATAAATGTGAGTGACCGTACCTGTAGAATCTAAAAAAATAGTTCCATCACCAAAATCCCATAAATAAGAAACAATATTGGCTGTATCAATGTTTTGAATTTGTAAAATTGTTGAATCTCTTGTACAAATAGCAGTGTCCGTTGCGATAAAATTAGCCTTATCAGCTAGTACATTAACCGGGTTTATTTTTGTGAAACTACAACCCGTGATTGCATTTGTAACAGTAAGGCTTACCATATAAGTCCCTGCTGCAGTAAAGGTATGTGAAGGGTTAATTAAAGTAGATGTGTTTTGTGCCCCACTACCAGGATCTCCAAAATTCCATAAATGTGTATCAGCGCCTATTGAGCTGTCTATAAATTGTCTCTGATTTGGAAATTCACAAGTAAAGGTATCTCTGAAAATTGCTATTGGTGGAGTTATAT
>CABDYF010000228.1_pt1 | contig 29584 bp, 31 predicted proteins | sample 3131951 | NCBI WGS metagenome assembly CABDYF01 (sample SAMEA5534337, study PRJEB31848) | metagenome | biome: tundra; feature: field; material: soil | place: USA | collected 2013-05 | depth 0.45 m | reverse complement strand
TTGCCTGCACTTCTCTAAGCTTTACCAGGTGCTCAAAACGTTCTTCCAAAGTTTCTACATGCCCAAACATCATGGTTGCAGATGTAGTAATATTTAATTTATGTGCTTCATGCATTATGTCAAGCCATTCCTGTGCGCCGCATTTTCCTTTGCTTACAAGCCGCCTCACCCTGTCATTCAATATTTCAGCGCCTGCACCGGGAAGTGAATCCAACCCTGCTTCCCGCAAAGCAATTAATACTTCACGATGGGTAGATTTTTCAAGTTTGGTAATGTGAGCAACCTCAGGAGGTCCTAATGCATGCAGCTTTACATTAGGATATAATTGTTTTAATTGTTTAAAAAGATCAACATAATAGCTTAATCCCAGATCAGGATGATGACCGCCCTGCAGCAATAATTGTTCACCGCCATAGCGGATGGTTTCATCAATCTTTCTTTTATACGTTTCAATATCAGTAATGTAAGATTCGGGATGACCGGGGATACGATAAAAATTACAGAACTTGCAATTGGCTATACAAACATTGGTGGTATTGAGATTTCTGTCAATTATCCAGGTAACTTTTCCGTGCGGCACCTGTTTTTTTCTTAGCTCATCTGCCACAAGCATCAGTTCGGCTAAAGCAGCATTGTTAAATAAAAACATGCCTTCTTCTATTGAAAGAAATTTAAAATCCAGTGCCTTTTTAAAAACGTTTGATAATTTCATATAAATAATGCAAAAATACATGCATTAACTTGTAAATTGGATACTGCAGATGAAACGAATTTTATTTCACATATTATTTTGCTTTTTAATTGTGTGTGCAAATGCACAGGAACAGTTTGTTGAAAAGCCTGCAAAGTTTATTACACGTTTTCCGTTTAAACAGTTAACAGGTGGCGTTATGCTTATTAAAGCAACGCTTAATAATATTGCTGATACCCTGAATTTTATTTTAGATACGGGCAGCGGTGGAATTTCCTTTGATTCTGCAACATGTGTGGCTTTAAAAATTCCTCATTCGCCATCAGGCAGAACTATTAATGGTATAGCAGGAATAAAGGAAGTGGATTTTTCAAAAAATAATGATCTTATTTTACCGGGATTAAAAGTTAAAGGACTCGATTTTTACATAAATGATTATGAAATACTCACTAACGTATATGGAGAAAAAATTGATGGTATTATCGGGTATAGTTTTTTTAGCAGGTACATAGTAAAAGTTGATTTCGATAGTACAATAATTGAAGTTTATGAACCGGGCAGTATCCGGTATCCTTCCGGAGGATATTTATTGCATCCTTTATTTACGGCATTGCCGATTCAGCCTTTACGCATAAAAGATTCACGAACAATAAATGCTAATTTTTACCTCGATACCGGCGCAGGTCTGTGTTTTTTATTGAGCACAGATTTTACAAAGGACAGCGCATTTTTACTAAAAAAAAGAAAACCCGTTATTGTGGAAACGCAGGGGCTGGGCGGAAAAAAAAGAATGGCCATCACTATAATAAAAGAGGTAAAGATAGGGCCTTACAGTTTCCACAGGGTGCCAACACATATTCTGGATGATATATACAATGCTACCTCTTACCCTTTCATAGGCGGTCTTTTAGGCAATGATATTTTAAGAAGATTTAATGTTGTTTTTAATTACCAAAAAAGAGAAGTTCATCTTTTACCCAATAGCCATTTTAGAGAGGCTTTTGATTACTCCTACACAGGAATGAGCATTTATTATATTGAAAGAAAGATAGTGATAGACGATATAATACCAGGCTCACCTGCATATAAAGCAGGCTTTAAAAAAGATGATGTAATAATGGCTATTAATAATAATTTTAGTAATGATATTAGCCAGTATAAAAATCTTTTGCAATCTGAACGGGAAAAGGTGAAGGTCTTAATAATCAGGAGCGGTGCGCCGTTTATAATAAATCTTAATGTGGGTAAGATATTTTAGAGATTTTTTCTATAAAACTTTTTGGGAATTAGCGCTTAATTAATTGAATTTTGCCGCCATGATACAATATGAGAAATTTATTCTGGATAATGGTTTACGCGTCATCGTTCACCGGGATACAACAACGCCTATGGCTGTGCTGGATGTGATGTATGATGTAGGCGCAAGAGATGAAGACCCTAACCAAACAGGCTTTGCTCATTTATTTGAACATCTTATGTTTGGAGGAAGTGTAAATATTCCTTCGTATGATGAGCCTTTGCAAATGGCGGGAGGAGAAAATAATGCCTATACAACCAACGATCTTACTAATTATTATATTCAACTGCCTGCTGATAATTTAGAGACAGCTTTCTGGCTGGAAAGCGACCGTATGTTGTCTCTTGCCTTTGATGAAAAAATTTTAGATGTACAACGCAAAGTGGTTAGTGAAGAATTTAAAGAACACTATCTTAATAAACCCTATGGCGATGTTTGGCATAAAATGCGTGCACTTGCCTACCAGGTTCATCCTTACCGCTGGATGACAATTGGTAAAGAGTTAAGCCATGTAGAGAACGCACAGTTACAGGATGTAAAAAACTTTTTCTTTAAACATTATACTTCTGCAAATGCAATTTTATGTGTAGCAGGAAATGTAACAGTTGAGCAGGTAAAAGCGCTTGCACAAAAATGGTTTGGAAATATTCCTTCAGGAGAAAAATATAAACGTCAACTTCCGCAGGAGCCAAAGCAAACCATCGGACGGAAGCTGGAAGTAAAAGCAAAAGTTCCTTTAGATGCATTGTATAAATGCTGGCATATTTATCCAAGACTTGATAAGAGATATTACACTGCCGACCTTATAACAGATCTTTTAAGCGGAGGCGGTTCATCAAGATTGTATCAAAGTCTTGTAAAAGAAAAACAATTGTTCAGTAATATTAATTGCTTTCATTTTGGAAGTGTAGATGCCGGCTTGCTGGCCATCGAGGGCAAATTAATTAAAGGCGTAAAAATGGAGGATGCTGAAAAAGCAATTGAAGAAGAATTAGAAAAAATGAAAAACGAAACGGTAACCGAAGCCGAACTGGAAAAAGTAAAGAACAAAACTGAAAGCCTTATGGCTTTTGAAGATGTGCCTTTAATGAGCCGTGCCGGTAGTTTGACCACTTATGAATTGTTGGGAGATGCCAATCTTATGAATAAAGAACTGGAGCATTACCAGGCAGTAACTGCAAAGGATATTCAACAGGAAAGCAAAAATATTTTTACAGAGAATAACTGCAGCACTTTGTATTATTATTCAGAAAACTAAATTGTAATTTTGAAAGAAATCAATAAGCTATGCCTCGTCAAAATATAAAAGAAGAAGTAGCTAAAATAACAAAACAACTTTCTCTGGAGGATGCGAATGATATTTTTTACAGAATAATTTTGGAAAAAAAATTAGAACAGGCAGAAGAAGATATAAAGCAAGGAAGAGTTTATACTACTGAACAGGCAAAAGTGAAATTAAAAAAATGGTTCAAATAATATGGACAAAAAGAGCTATAACCGATTTGGATTCCATTGCTGAATATATTGCTGTAGATTCAGAATATGCAGCACAAAAATTTATACAGGAATTAATAAAAAAGACAAACTCACTTCTTAATTATCCGGAAAAAGGACGTCCCATTCCCGAAAATATTGCTGGTAAATACAGACAAATACTTCACAAGAGTTATCGGATTATTTATAAATTAGAAAAGAAGATAGTAATTATATATTCTGTTTATCATCAAAAAAAATTATTATTTAAAATAGAAGACGACTAATGCTAAACAGAACAGTTTCTCCCCCGATTAAAGATGCAGTAGATTTTAATCTCTCGTTAAAACCGTACGAAAAAATTGTATTAAAGAACAATGCTCCTGTGTATGCAATTAATGCAGGTGTGGAAGAAGTAATGATGCTTGAGTTTGTTTTTTATGCAGGCAATTGTTATGAACAGAAAAATATTATTGCAGCCACAACCAATAATTTATTAAAGAACGGCACTTCTAAAAAAACTGCTTTCCAAATAAATGAACACTTTGAATATTATGGCGCATATTTAAGCCGGGCTTGCTATAATGAAACTGCAACGCTTACCCTGCATTGTCTTTCAAAGCATTTAAATAAATTGTTGCCGGTAATTCAGGAGATACTAACAGATTCAATATTTCCGGAGCAGGAACTTGAGATCTTTAAGCAAAATAGCAAACAACAGCTCTCCGTTAATTTACAAAAATGTGATTTTATTGCCAACCGTTTAATTGATAAATACCTGTATGGCGCTGAACACCCGTATGGAAAATTCAGTACTGTTGAAGCATATGATGCATTGCAGGCAGATCAGCTAAGAGATTTTTATAAAGATTATTATCTAAAAGGAAAGTGCATCTTATTTGCTGCAGGAAAATTACCTGTTGATTTTGAGGAACAATTAAATATTTTTTTGGGAGATCTAAAGATCAATGAACCGATTCCATATCCTGAAAACATTCTCATTCCGGATTCTCAAAAAAAATTCAGAATAAATAATGATCCCAATGGAGTGCAGGGAGCCATTCGCATTGCCCGTCCATTTCCTAACCGTCATCATCCTGATTTTAAAAAAGTGATGATATTGAATACTTTATTTGGCGGTTTTTTTGGCTCAAGACTCATGGCTAATATCAGGGAAGAGAAAGGTTATACCTACGGCATACACAGCTATATCCAAAATCATATTCAGCAAACAGCATGGATGATAAGTACAGAAGCCGGCAAAGATGTTTGTGAAGCAACCATTGCAGAGGTGTATAAAGAAATGAATTTATTAAAAGAAGAATTGGTGGATAAGGAAGAATTATTGTTGGTAAAAAATTATATGATGGGCAGCAACCTCGGTGATCTTGATGGGCCTTTCCAAATTATTAATCGCTGGAAAAATCTTATTCTTAATGACCTGGATGAAAACTATTTTAACGATTCAATGAATACTATAAAAAATATTACTGCTAAGGAACTTAAGGAACTTGCTGATAAATATCTTGCCCCCGAAGAATTTTTTGAATTGGTTGTAATTTAGAGTAGCTTTCAAAAAAATTATTTTATGAGATGGATTATCAATTTACTTATCACCGCTGTTGTGGTGTATGTATTGTCAAAACTTTTAGCGCCGCATGTTGTAATAAATTCATTTACTACAGCAATAATTTTTGCGCTTGTACTTGCAATTCTCAATGCCATTGTTAAGCCACTTATTATTATTTTAACCCTTCCTCTTACTATTATTACCCTGGGGCTTTTTCTTTTGGTGATAAATGTTCTGATAATTCTTTTGGCAGATCATTTTGTAAAAGGAATTAATATAGATGGTTTTCTCTGGGCATTTATTTTTGGTTTTTTGCTGTCTATTGTATCCACTATACTTCATAAACTGGAAAGGAGATGGACTTTATAAATCCATCTTGTTATTTACGCTGAATAGTTGAAATTCGCAATATGCATTTCGACCGTAAAGATTTTTCTGATGATGAGCTGATCAACCTATATAAAAATTTACTTTTCCCAAGAATGATAGAGGAGAAGATGCTCATATTACTTCGTCAGGGAAAAATTTCAAAATGGTTTAGCGGCATTGGTCAGGAAGCAATTTCAGTTGGCGCCACACTTGCATTACAGCCTGACGAATGGATAATGCCTTTGCATCGTAATCTCGGTGTTTTCACTTCACGAAAAATGCCTTTGCATAAATTGTTCATGCAGTGGCAGGGCAGTAAAGACGGGTATAGTAAAGGAAGAGAAAGAAGTTTTCATTTTGGAAGCACAGAACATTTTATTTGCGGAATGATATCTCACCTTGGTCCGCAGTTAGCGATTGCTGATGGTGTTGCATTGGCGTACAAGCTTAAAAAACAAAACAAAGTTTCATTAGCATTTACAGGCGAAGGAGGAACAAGTGAAGGCGATTTTCATGAAGCATTAAATGTTGCTTCCGTTTGGGACCTGCCTGTAATTTTTATTATTGAGAATAATGGATACGGATTAAGCACACCAACAGCCGAACAATATCGTTGCGAAAATTTAATTGATAAAGCTAAAGGGTATGGAATGGAAGGTGTGCAAATTGATGGCAATAATATCCTGGCTGTCTACGATACTATCAAAGGTGTTCGTGAATATTGTATAAAAAATCAAAAGCCATATTTAATAGAATGTATCACGTTCAGAATGCGTGGGCATGAAGAAGCCAGCGGCACTAAGTATGTGCCTAAGGAAATGTTTGAAGAGTGGCAAAAAAAAGATCCGATAAAAAATTATGAGCATTATTTAATTGAACAAAAGGTTTTGAATGAATTAGCCATTGCAGATATCAGGAATGAATTTAAAGCACATATCGAATCCGAATTTAAAATAAACCCCCTACCCCCCGAAAGGGGAAATATCAATACATCTTTTAATTCAGCAAATGAATTAAAAGATGTATATGCTCCAATTCCAAAATCTGGCGTTTCCAAAAAAGGAAATGGTTTTAATTTCCCCCCTTCGGGGGATAGGGGGCTAAAAGCTCCCCTCTCCACCCGTGGAGAGGGGTTGGGGGTGAGGTTCTTCGATGCTGTCAAAGAAGGCTTACATCAAAGCATGCAGCAACATCCCAACTTAATTTTAATGGGACAGGATATTGCTGAGTATGGCGGAGCTTTTAAAATAACAGAAGGTTTTGTAGAAGAGTTTGGAAAAGAAAGGGTTCGCAATACACCGCTTTGTGAAAGTGCAATTGTAGGCGCTGCATTAGGATTAAGTTTAGAAGGCTATAAAAGCGTAATGGAAATGCAGTTTGCAGATTTTGTAACTGTTGGGTTTAACCAGGTTGTAAATAATCTTGCCAAGATCCATTATCGCTGGGGACAAAATGCCGATGTTGTTATCAGGATGCCTACAGGTGGCGGTGTGGGTGCAGGTCCATTTCACAGCCAAAGTAATGAAGCATGGTTTGTTCATACACCCGGATTAAAAGTTGTTTATCCATCTTCCCCTGAAGATGCAAAAGGTTTGCTCATCGCTGCTATCAACGATCCTAACCCTGTACTGTTTTTTGAACACAAAGCTTTATACAGGAGTGTTACGGGTAATGTGCCGGAGGAATATTATGAAATTGAAATTGGTAAGGCAAAAGTTGTTAGTGCAGGTGAAGATGTGAGCATCATTACTTATGGCGCAGGTGTTCATTGGGCAGTTGAGTATGCAGAAGCTCATCCTGAAATATCAACTCATATAGTAGACCTGAGAACATTGCTGCCGCTGGATTATCCGGCAATAAAAGAAGCAGTAAAAGCTACCGGAAAAATTTTAATTCTGCATGAAGACACAATGATTGGCGGAATCGGCGGGGAAATATCAGCATGGATTAATGAAAATTGTTTTGAATGGCTTGATGCTCCTGTAATGCGTTGTGCATCGCTGGATACTCCGGTTCCTTTTAATCTTGAATTAGAAAAAAATTTTTTAGCAAAATCACGATTGCATGAAGTCATTCAAAAATTAATAAATTATTAATGCCGAATCTTTATGTAGTGGATGATTGGTATTGTTTTGATAATTCGAGTAGCGAATATGAATTTATAGCAAAAAAAACAGGAGATGAAAAAAGTATAATTAACTTTGAAATATGGAAACAAATTCTAATCTAAAATCCGAAGACATATCTAAAAAACTTCAGGCAGGCTTTGAAAAAGCCCGCAAAAAACTTATTGAAAAAGAAAAGCAATGGCTACCTCATCATTTCCGATAAAAAAGGAAACATCAAAAAAATTCCTGCTAAAGATCTTTGAGATACAATCGGATTAAATTCTTCCTGCATTCGACAAAACAATATTTTATTTTAAGGCTATTATAAGCATGGCATTTCTTTATTAGCTGCGGATATATTAACCAGATCAGACCTTGAAGGTTTTTAAAACCTTCAAGGTCTTTACGATTATTCGTGTTTTGTGTAGTGAGTTTTATAGCCTGGCTTCACCAACAACAGCACTAAAGGTTAGCTAATCTACATTTTTTTGTAACACTATGCCCATGCATACCTTCTGCCGTTGGTGATAGTTCGACTGAACTCACTACACACCAACGGCGGCGTGATTAGAAACAAAAAGGAGAAGTAAAATAAGGGACAGAAATGCCAATTTAAATACAGACCTTTGTTAAGAACTCATTACACCAATTCTATATCGCTGTTTATGCCTTAACGGCTAAGAATTAAAATATTAAACTATGATAAAGAGTAATGATTTAAATATAGATGAGGAAACTATAAACAAAATAGGCTTACGGCTATCAGATAAACCCATTAATGCTCAAATTGCTCCTAATGCAAGAGTATTCGAATATCCCCATTTAGATAATGTATTTGTAATGGAAAACGATCTTTATGGTAACATAATGCCTAAAAATTCTTGTTTCCTGGCTTTCTATGGCAGCCATGGATTAATAGGAAAACATTTGAAGGTTGAAACACTTAAGAATGCCAGCATAGAGTATATTAAAAAGATGGTAGAAAGTAATTCAGAAGGTTGAAGAAATAAGTACCTTAAAGCTGTATTATTAACTTATACATTTTTCCGCCTTCCGCCTTTGATTTGGTGTTTTATGTAGTGGCTTTTGTAGCCTGGCTTTACCAACAACAGCACTAAAAATTTAATGCGCATGCCCGCTTAAATGAATATGTGCAGAAACTGATTAATTATTGATTTTATTATAAACGTGATATGAAACACAAACTCTTTTTAATTATTGTTCTTTTATTTTCTTTCTATAACTGTTTCACTCAAGTTAATGATACAGTTAGCACAGCACGGTTAAATAATTACCTCGATAGAGTTCTTATTGTATTTTATAAATGCAGTTTGCAGGACGATGAAATTACCAAAGCAATTAAAACAAAAAGTGCGAATGATATTGAAGCAGCAAGAATAACATTGCTTCAATATGCAAATGAAGGAATGCAAAAGATAAATGCAATAGAAGATTTTGATGGAGATCCGTCATTAAAATTCAGTTGCCGCGAAACGCTGAATTTTTATAAACAACTTGCAGAATGGGATATCCCCCAGCTTAGAGATTTTTTTATACTGGAAGAAAACTTTCTTAAGATAAAAAAAGAATTTGAAAAGAAGCCTGCCAAAAAATATTCACAATCAGAAATATATGCATATAATAGCGAGGTTAAAAAATACAATGCAGCGGTAACCCTTTATACACAGCTTAGTAATTTTATCAACGGTAGCCGAAAGCTAACCTTGTATAATTGGAATGCATCTGAAAAAATATTTGCAGATGCACATAGACCTCATTTATAAAATTTTATGCAGTGCAGATGCATCGCAATTTTAATATATTAATTTATCCCTTCTTTCTTTTTAAACTGGGAAGCAGTGTTTAAAATGTATTCGTAAAACTCAAGCTCTGTAGCGATTATAAGAAATTCGTAAGAAGGCGTGTATAGCAATTTATATTTATCAAGTAAAACACCTGATAATCCTGTTACTCTTTTTATGAGTGTATTATTGAACTTGTAATTAACATATTTATCCTGCTCTTCTTCTATTAATCTTTTTTGAAAAACAAGATTCATTTTATTTCTTCTGAAACGGAAAATGTTTATGAGTTCGTCAATATCCAAGCCTGGCGGAGAACCCGGAGTATAGGTAGAATGCAAACCGGGCTTTTGGTAATCAAATATTTTAGAATAGCTAAGCCGGTTTTCAGAAGAGTCTTGCCTGTAATTTTTAGTGAAGATCTTTACTTCTTTTAAAAGTTTATATTTTTCAAAAACACGTACCTGTAATGAAATATCAAAGTCGTTGTAATTGCTGATTGACTTAACAGGAAATTTTTGCGTTGGCTTATTGGCATAGTAAAATGAAATAGAATCTTTTTCATCAGTGTTGATATGATATGCTCCCAACGAATCAGTAATGGTACTGCCACCACCGGTGCTTTTTATAATTACACCCGGCACTACATATAATTTTGTTGAATCGTAAACGGTACCTGAAATAATAATCTGGCCGGTTACAAAATTCACCAACAACAGAAAAGATGAAAAGAAGACAGCCGTTTTAAGCCTTAGTAAAAATTTGATCACCATCAATATTACAGCAAAGTGCCTTACTGATTTCTTATACTGATATTATTTAACGCTGATTTTGCTTTTGAATATTTTGTATGGATGTGATGATTAATAATTTCATAATCCGCTTGAAATAACACTATCTTCCGTACAGTATATATTTTCTAATCTTTAAAACTTATAATTATGTTTATTGTACGAGACATTTTTCATTTGAAATTCGGGCATTATAAAGATGCAAAAGCCTTGATTGATGAAGCATTCAACAAAAAAATGTTTCCCGAAGCAAAGAGCATGAGAATGCTTACTGATTTTACAGGAGACTCCTATCGCCTTATTTTGGAAGAAGGATTTGACACGCTTGCAGCTTATGAAAAAAACCTTAGCGAAGGGATGGGTCAGGGTGATTGGCAGCAATGGTATGAAAGATTTAAGTCGCATGTAAATTATTCTCACCGGGAAATTTTGAAGCAGGTAATGTAAAAACACTTTCAATTATTATCGGATAATGTTTATGCTCTAAGGCATGAATTTTTTCGGCTAAGGTTTGAGGTGTATCATCTTCATCAACCCTGCATTTTGCCTGGAAGATAATTTTTCCATGGTCATAAATTTCATCCACATAGTGAATGGTAATTCCGCTTTCTTTTTCACCTGCTTTTAATACTGCTTCGTGAACAAAACTTCCATACATATTTTTTCCTCCGAATTTTGGAAGTAGTGCAGGATGAATATTAATTATTTTATTTTGGTACGATTGAATTAGTTTGGCCGGAACTTTCCACATAAATCCTGCGAGCACTATAAGATCAATTTTATATTTTTTTAATTCACCCAGATATCCATCTTCATAAAACTTTTTTCTTTCAATTATTAATGAAGAAATATTTTCTTTTTCAGCGATTTTTAAAACACCTGCTTTGGGATTGTTGCAAACGATCAATACAACTTTTGCCCCTCTCTCTCCTGAGCCTGTCGTAGGATGGAGAGGGGCTGGGGGTGAGGTGAAATGATCAATGATTTTCTGTGCATTACTTCCGGCACCGGAAGCAAAAATGGCAATATTTTTATTTTCGGTTTGTTCTTTCATTTGTTGTTATGCTCGTAAGTTTATTTTTTTTCATAATTTAGAATAATAAAGATGCATTAAATATGGGTAAAAAATATTTTAAGATTGTATATTAATAATTATAATAAATACTCTTACAAGATAGTGACAAAGAATAACAGCAATCTTATCAAAATCGCTGAAACGCACGCCAGACAAGGAAAAAAATTTTTTTAAAATGTCAACAGTTTGTCAGCATCCTTACTTATTTTTGTACGCAGCAAATGAATTTTATCTTGACTAACAGTTACCGCATGAACCATTACAGAAGATTTATTTGTAAAGCAACCGTAGGAATTTTCTTTATTTTTCTTTTTAGCTCTCACAATTATTTGTTTGCACAGGATGGGCAGGCTACATTTAAAACCTATTGTGCCAGTTGTCATAAGCCTGATGTTGATTTCACGGGTCCTGCATTAAAAGGAGCAAGGCAAAGGCAGGCTGCAGCAGGATTACCCCAAGATTGGGTTTACAAATGGGTACATAACACCACGTCCATGGTGAATACTGACCCTTATGCGATGCAGTTGTTTGCTAAGTTTAATACACCAATGACCGCTTTCCCTGATCTTAAAAAGGAAGAGATAGATGCAGTGCTTGACTGGGCAGATAAATATGAAAAGGCAGCTGCTGTTATACATCCTCCCGGAGAGAAAACAGGCGAAGACAATTCACTTTTGTATGGTGTGCTAACATTGATCCTCGCAGTAATAGCACTTATCTTGTTACAGGTAAACAGCAATCTTAAAAAACTTAGTGATGAAAAACAGGGAATAAGAACTCCCAATCCTGTTCCTTTTTATCGCAATAAAGCATATCTTTTATTAGGCATTATTGTTCTTTTTTTAATAGGCGGTTATTATACTATTGAGGCAGCAATTGGCTTGGGAAGAAATAAAGGTTATCAGCCTGTACAGCCAATATTTTATTCTCATAAAGTACATGCAGGCACAAACCAGATAAGTTGTTTGTATTGTCACGGTGGTGCTCAGGATAGCAAACATGCCAATATTCCTTCGGTAAATGTTTGTATGAACTGCCATATGGCTATTAAAGAATATAGCGGAGACCCGATTACAAGAGATGATGGTTCATCAGTTAATGGTACAGCTGAAATACAAAAGCTTTATGAATATTCAGGCTGGAATCCATCCAAAAAATCATATGACAGACCTGGTAAACAAATTGAGTGGATTAGAATTCACAACTTGCCGGATTATGTTTATTTTAATCATTCGCAACACGTAAAAGTAGGCCAGCAGCAATGCCAAACCTGCCATGGTAATATCCAGGAAATGCCTGAAGTAGCGCAGTTTGCTGATCTTAGCATGGGTTGGTGTATTAATTGCCACAGGGAAACAAAGGTTCAGTTTAATGATGATAAAGGGCATGGAAATAAATTTTATAGCATCTATGAAAAATTTCATGATGATATAAAAAATAAAAAATATGATAGCGTAACAGTAGAGCAGATCGGTGGAACTGAGTGTCAGAAATGCCACTATTAACCCCCTAACCCCCTGAAGGGAGAATGGGAAAATTATTGAATCGGCATTATTATAAATTAAAACAAAATCTCCGCCGGAGGCGGATTGCAGGTATGGATCAAAAAAAGTACTGGCAAAGTTTTGGAGAGCTGAATAGATCAGATGAATTTAAAAAGTCATTGGAGAATGAGTTTAGTGAAGAGCTGCTTCCATTGGAAGATGTTAATGAGAATTTACTTGATGCTAAAACTCCCCGCAGGGATTTCTTAAAATATATAGGATTTAGTACAGCAGCGGCTGCACTTGCAGCAAGCTGTGAAGTACCGGTTCGTAAATCAGTTCCTTTCTTAAATAAAAGGGATGATATTATCCCGGGCATTTCTAATTATTATGCATCTACTTATGTAAGTGATGGCGATGTAGTTCCTGTAGTAGTTAAACAAAGAGAAGGTCGCCCGATAAAAATTGAAGGGAACACACTTTCACCTTTGACAAATGGTGGTACATCTGCGCAGGTGCAGGCTTCAGTTTTAGACCTGTATGATACTTCACGTCTTCGTTACCCAATGGCGAAAGGTAAGGAAGCAACATTTGAGGTTATAGATAAAATGATAGCAGATGACTTAACGGCAATTGCAGATAAGCCCGTGGTGCTGCTCACATCCTCGCTAACATCTCCTACAACAAAACAAATAATCACAGAATTTTTAGCAAAATATCCGGGTAGTAAGCATATACAATATGATGCTGTTTCTTACAGTGGAATGATACAGGCTAACGAGGCTTCTTACGGAAAAAAAGCAATTCCCTCTTACCATTTTGAAAATGCAAAGATTATTGTAAGTCTCGGGGCAGATTTTTTAGGAACATGGTTAAGCCCTGTTGTTTTCTCAAAACAATATTCTCAAAACAGAAAAATTAATGCAGAGAAGCCAGAGATGAGCAGACACTTTCAGTTTGAAAGTTATATGAGCTTAACCGGAGCTAATGCAGATGAAAGATATATTCACAAACCATCTGAAACAGGTGCAGTAGCATTGGCATTATTGGCTGCTCTTGGCGGAAGCGTTATTTCAAATTTGCAAGGCAACGCCGCAGAAGGTGTAAAAAACGCTGCAAAGGAATTACTGGCAAATAAAGGCGCAGCATTGGTTGTATGTGGAAGTAACGACCCAAATGTTCAGACAATTGTAAATGCAATTAACGAAGCAATTGGAGCAGGTGGTAAAACTATTGATTGGTCTTCTACTGCAAACTATCGTCAGGGTGTAGATTCGGATATGGCTACTCTTGTAAATGATCTTAATGCAGGTAACGTTGGTGCATTATTTATTTACGGGCCTAATCCTGCATACAATTATTTTGCAGCGGATAAATTTAAAGCCGGTTTAAAAAAATGCCCTGTAACAATTTCATTCAACGAAAAGATGGATGAAACCACAGAGCTATGTAAATATATTCTACCATCTCATCACTGGCTTGAAAGCTGGGGTGATGCAGAACCTCAAACGGGATTTGTAAGTTTAATACAACCGCTTATTCATCCTCTTTTTAAAACAAGACAGTTTGAAGATTCATTATTAAAATGGACAGGGAATCCTTTCGATTATCATACTTATTTTAAAAATTACTGGACGACAAAGCTTGGCAGTGAGGATAATTTTAATACAGCATTGCAGGATGGTGTAATTCATCCGGCTTCTGCAAATACATCTCAAACACATAATTCAGACTCAACAGGAAATACTTCCGATACTACAAAAGTCCTTAAAAATTTAATCAGCATTATTGCTATGTCCGGCGCACCTTTCATCGGAAACGTTACTGATGCAGCTGCAAAAATTGCTGCAATAAAAGGTGGAGGAACTGAAATAGTACTGTATCAAAAAATTTCTTTAGGTACAGGTAATCATGCAAACAATCCATGGCTGCAGGAGCTTCCTGATCCTATCACAAAAGCAACGTGGGATAATTATGCGATGATATCTCCTTCAATGGGAAAATTATTATTCAACATTGATATATTTAATAGAAACGATACTGATAAATATGAAGTGCACCCGGAGAAGCCTGTTGTAAAAATTACCGCCAATGGTAAAAGCGTTGAGCTTCCTGTTCTTATAATTCCTGGCATACATCCTAATGTAATTGCAATAGCTGTGGGCTACGGAAGGCAAAGTAATGATAAAGATAAAACCGCAGATTATATTGGTAAAGCAGCAAATGGAGCCGGCGTAAATGTGTATCCGCTTGCTTCTTATAACGGGGTAACTGTTGATTATTATTCAGTCAATGCAACAATTAAAGAAACAGGAGACACTTATGCAATTGCACAATCGCAGGTGCATAATGTAACAGAAGGCCGACCTGTTATAAGGGAAACTACGCTGTCTAAATTTATTGCAGATCCTAAAGAATTAAATAAAGAAGAGGAAGAAGAATTAAAAGCTTATGGAAATGATTATGTAAAGGATGGAACAATGTATCCTTACTATGATAAGCCGGGTATTAAGTGGGGAATGAGCATTGACCTGAATACCTGCACGGGTTGCAGCGCCTGCGTTGTAGCATGCCATGCAGAAAATAATATTTCTGTTGTTGGCAAGCATGAAGTAGCAAGATATCACGATATGCATTGGCTGCGTATTGACCGCTACTTTGCAGGTGATGCAGAAAATCCTGAAGTTATTTTTCAGCTGATGCTTTGCCAGCATTGCGATAATGCGCCTTGCGAAAATGTTTGTCCTGTATCTGCAACAAACCATAGCAGCGAAGGATTAAATCAAATGGTTTATAATCGTTGTATAGGTACAAGATATTGCGCCAACAACTGTCCTTATAAAGTTCGTCGCTTTAACTGGCAGGATTATACAGGCGCTGATAGTTTCCCTGATAACCAGAGAGGAATTATTTCGGATGCTACCACAATGATGAATGATGATCTTTCAAGAATGGTTTTAAATCCTGATGTAACAGTTCGGTCAAGAGGGGTGATGGAAAAATGCAGCTTCTGCGTACAGCGTTTACAGGAAGGAAAATTAAATGCAAAAAAAGAGAACCGTACTGTAAAAGATGGTGAGATACAAACTGCATGCATGCAGGCTTGTCCAACCAATGCAATTGTATTTAGTAATGTAAACGATAAAGAAAGCCGTGTTTCCAAAATTAGAAATGTAGAGCAAAAGGAAAGAAAGTTTTATGTGCTGGAGCAGTTGCATACGCTTAGCAATGTAAATTATCTTGCCAAAATAAGGAATACGGATAGGGAAGTTGGTATTCAAAATGTAGGAACAAAGGCTCCGACATAATCGAAATAATATTAATAAAAGTTATTAAAAAATAATTTGTTCAGGGACACAAAATATAATAGCTCGATCCGCCAAAGGCGGAGATAGCTCAAAGTTTAATAAGATATGTCATTATTAAAATATGAATCACAACTGAGGGAACCTTTAGTAGATGGCGATAAAGATTATCACCAGGTTACTGAAGATATTTGTCGCCCTATTGAAGCAAAGCCCGGAAGGCTTTGGTACATTGGCTTTTCAATAGCAGTTTGTCTTTTATTATTTGGAATTTATTCGGTTTACCGTGAGGTTACGTATGGTACAGGAGAATGGAATCTGAATAAAACTGTTGGATGGGGTTGGGATATTACCAACTTTGTATGGTGGATCGGTATTGGTCACGCCGGTACACTCATCTCTGCTATCTTATTATTATTTAGGCAAGGCTGGAGAACCGGTGTAAACAGAGCTGCAGAAGCAATGACAATCTTTGCTGTGATCTGCGCAGGTCAATTCCCGATATTCCACATGGGTCGTGTATGGATGTTTTTCTTTGTACTTCCTTATCCAAATAGCCGTGGTCCCGTATGGCCAAATTTTTCCTCGCCGCTAATGTGGGACGTATTTGCGGTAGGAACTTATTTTACTGTATCACTATTATTTTGGTACACAGGTTTATTACCAGACCTGGCAACTTTGCGTGACAGAGCACGAACCAGGTTTAGAAAAATGTTTTACGGTGTTACTTCTTTTGGATGGAGCGGAAGCACCAAACATTGGCAACGGCATGAAAGTCTTGTATTGGTATTGGCAGGGATAAGTACACCGTTGGTATTATCAGTTCACACAATTGTATCTTTTGACTTCGCTACATCAGTAGTTCCCGGATGGCATACAACAATCTTTCCTCCATACTTTGTTGCCGGTGCAATCTTCTCAGGGTTTGCAATGGTGCAGAGTCTCTTAATAATTACCCGCAAAGTTTTAAATCTTGAAGATTATATAACTGTTGGCCACATCGAAGCGATGAATAAAGTAATTATATTAACAGGTTCTATTGTGGCCTGTGCTTATCTTACTGAATTATTTGTTGCATGGTATGGACAAAATCAATACGAATGGTGGGCATTCAGGCAAAACAGGGCTAATCTGTTTAGTCCGTATGGATGGGCTTATTATGGTATGATGTTTTGTAATGTTGTATCTCCTCAATTATTCTGGTCAAGAAAATTAAGGAGAAATATTGCCTTTACTTTTTTCATGTCTGTGCTGATAAACGTAGGTATGTGGTTTGAAAGATTTGTGATCATTGTTACATCAATCTACAGGGATTATCTGCCATCGGCATGGAGCACTTATTATAGTCCTACCATTTGGGAGGTTGGGTTTTACCTGGGAACATTGGGATTGTTCTTTACCTGTTTCTTTTTATTTGCAAAATACTTCCCGGTAATTGCAGTGGCTGAGATCAAGGCAATATTAAAAACAAGTGGTGAAAATTATAAGAAGAAAATGACGGAAACTGAGAAGATGGATGCTGAAAAATTTTATATTGAGGAAGTGGAGAATGCGCCCCACTAAATCTCCCCTAAAGGGGAGACTTGCGAAGGCTAAATATTTTGGTTGTAATATTTTTAAACCGGTCTTAAATTCCAATTGAATGTAAGACACAAAAGCCCCTTTAGGGGTTTGGGGTATGATTAAGAAATTTGTAGTAGGTTGTTTTGATGATGAAAAGGTTTTGTTTCCTGCAATAAAAAATATTCGTCGTGCAGGCTACAAAATACATGATGTATATACGCCATTTCCTGTGCATGGGTTAGATCATGCGATGGGCATCAGAGAAACCAGCTTACACACAGCAGGATTTATTTTTGGTATTATAGGAACCGCAACAGCATTGGGTTGTATGGGGTGGATATTTACAAGTGACTGGCCGCTTAACATTGGTGGCAAGCCTCATTTTCCTTTGCCTGCATTTATACCCATCACTTTTGAAACAACAGTTTTATTTGCATCGGTAGGTATGGTTATGACGTTTTGTTATTTGTGCCAGATGATGCCCGGTGTTAAAAAACATCATTTTCATCCGCGTGCAACTGATGATCTATTTGTAATGGTAATTGAGTGTACAGAAAAAACAAATGAAACAGAGGTAATAAGTTTTTTACAAACTAACGGCGCAATAGAAATTAATGTTCAGGAGGCTGAAACAGGATGGTGGTTTGGCAGATACGATAAACAACAAAAATTATACAGGCACGAAGAAGTTGGATATTAAACCCAGCCCATAAAGGCAGATAAGAAAGAAGTATTATGAGAATGGAGTATAAAATATTTTATTTTAAAAGCCCCTTCAGGAGTTGGGTTATTTTAATGTTTTTAGCAACAACAATTTTTACCAGTTGCGGAAGTAAGCGTGAACCGGGCAGAGTGTATATGCCGGATATGGCTTACAGCAGGGCTTATGAAGCATATGCACCAAACAATCTTAAGAAGGAAGGAATTAATTATCTTAATTATCCTGTAACAGGAACTATTAGAAGAGGTGATCTTTTTGCTTATACATTGCCCAATGATTCGAACGGATATAAAATGGCTGCAGAAGTAAAAAATCCGTTGCCTCCTTTGGATTCAAATCAATTGTTAGAGGCGCAAAGATTATTTAATATTAATTGTGCTATTTGTCATGGGCCTAATATGGATGCACAAGGACCACTGGCAACATCAGGAAAAATAGGCGGGATCGCTAACTTAAAATTAGATCTGTATATAAAAAAACCGGAGGGACAAATGTTTCATGTAGTAACTTATGGAAAAAATAATATGGGCAGTTATGCATCGCAGTTAGATAGAAAGCAAAGATGGATGGTAGTGTATTATATAAAATCAGAACAGGCAAAAGCATCAGCAAACAAAAGCACAACACCTGCAGCAACGGATAGCAGCACAGCAAAAAAATAAGATTAATTTTAAAAATAATTTGATGAACAATCATTTTGTAATACCGGGGGGATATAAAAAGTGGTCGGTCGGCCTTATGATTGTAGGCGCACTCTCATTGCTTATTGGAATATTTGTTTTACATCCCGGCGCAGGTTCACATGGAGATAATGCAGGCAGCACAAGATTTTGGGCTGTGTTATTACAAAACAGTATTTATTGGCTGCTGCTGGTAAATGTAAGTATGTTCTTTATTTGTATTCATACATTGGCAATGGGCGCCTGGCAGGTAGCTTTTAAAAGAGTTACTGAAGCCATTTCTTCTCTTGTTCCCATTATGGGATTGCTTACGCTTGTTATTATATTGAGCATCGTGTTTGGTCATCGTTATGATATTTATCCATGGCTTGATAAAAACGCAGTGGCAGCGGATAAAGCTTTGAGTGGTAAATCAGGATTTTTAAATCCAACTTTTTATACCATTGCTTCTGTATTAGTGGTAGGCTTGTGGGCATTTATTGGCAAAAAGATGAGGCAACTAAGCATTGAATCCGATGAAGGAGGCCCTATGGATTATGAAACAGCTAAAAGATGGACATGGAAAAATATTATATGGGGATCATTTTTTATTGTGGTATTTGGATTAACCGTTGGCTCTACCATGCCCTGGCTGTGGCTTATGAGCATTGATCCGCATTGGTTCAGCACAATGTATAGCTGGTACACCTTTGCAAGTACATTTGTTTCAGGAGTTGCTTTAATAACATTGTTTCTTATTTATTTAAAAAATCAGGGCAAGCTGGAATATGTAACAGACGAGCATCTTCACGATTTGGGTAAATATATGTTTGCCTTTTCTATTTTCTGGACATACCTGTGGTTCTCTCAATACATGCTGATATGGTACAGCAACCAGCCGGAAGAAACGATCTATTTTATTCAAAGAGTAGGAACTGCAGAGCATGCCGGTCCATACAAAGGAATATTTTTCTTTAACCTGATCATAAATTTTGTTTGCCCGATTTTATTATTGATGAAAAAAGCTCCCAAAAGAAATTATACCATGATGACCTTTATGGCAGTATTAATAATTTTTGGACATTGGATAGATTTTTACCAGATGGTAATGCCGGGAACAGTTAAAGGTGATCCTCATATGAGCTGGTATGAGTTTGGTATCCCTCTTGGTTTTGTAGGATTGATAATGTGGGGAGTTGGCAGATATATATCAAAATATCCTTTAACGGTAAAGAACCATCCGTTCTTAAAAGAAAGTATTATACACCACACATAATAATGTACGAGGTAAGATGTGTGATGTACGATGTTGAAAGGATTTAAAAGAATATAAATAAAAGCCCCTTTAGGGGATAGGGGCAAAATAATTAGTATGAATAACTATTTTTTGATAGCGATTGGTGTAATGATATTTCTTCTCATTTTTCAAATTGCGAAAGCAAGTGAATATGTGAGTATATTAAAAGGCGAAGAAAAATCACGTAAGCAAACTAACAGGATAAATGGATTTTTTTTGGTTGCCTTTTTAATTTTAGGGTTGATCGGTGTATGGTGGTGTAATCATCTGTATTATGGTAAAACTTTATTTCCGCAAGGCTCTGCATCACTTGAAGGAGAGAGTATTGATACAATGATGTGGATCACCATAGCAGTTTGCGGGGTAGTATTTTTGATAACACAGATATTGTTATTTTGGTTTTCTTTTAAATACCAGGAAAGTGACAAAAGAAAAGCATATTATTTTACACATAACGACAAGCTGGAATTATTGTGGACCGGCGTACCTGCTATTGTGTTAACCGTGCTGGTAGTTTTTGGCTTAAAATATTGGTTTAAATTCACAGGAGATGCTCCTAAAGATTCACAACTAATAGAGGTCACCGGGCATCAGTTTGATTGGGAATTCAGGTATCCGGGCAAAGACGGAGTGTTTGGCAGAAAAAATTATAAATTAACAGATGCTGCTAATCGAAACCCATTGGGAGTAGACTGGAATGATGAAGCAAGCCATGATGATATTCATGTGACTCACATAATGCACGCTGTAGTTGGCAAGCCAATTAAATTGATAATAAATTCCCAGGATGTAATTCATGATGTTGGTCTTCCGCATTTTAGAATGAAAATGGATGCTGTTCCGGGTATACCAACCACTTTATGGTTTACACCAAAATGGACAACAGAAGAAATGAAGGTAAGAACCGGAAATCCAAATTTTGTTTATGAAATTTCGTGCGATCAAATTTGTGGCAAAGGTCATTTTGGTATGAAGGGAATAATTATTATAGAAACACAACAGGAGTTTGATAAATGGATTGCAGGGGAAAAGTCTGAATATTATAAAGCATTTCTGGATATAGATCCCAATCCGGCACCAAAAACCGATTCTACTGTTACTGACGCAAAACCGGTAGCACAGGTAACGCATTAAATAATTTTAATCTTTTGGAAAGTTTCAAACTTTCCAAAAGATTAAGGTTTATAAAATATTAATACTATGAGCAACGAAGCGATTTTGCACCAACACGAAACAGGAACACATGATGTGGGACATGCTCATGAGCATCACCATCATGAAACATTTATTACTAAATATGTTTTTAGCCAGGATCATAAAATGATCGCTAAACAATTTTTAATAACAGGAATTGTATGGGCAATCATTGGCGGATTATTTTCTGTTTTATTCCGGTTACAATTGGGCTACCCTGAATCAACATTTCCATGGCTTGAAGATTTTTTAGGTCATTGGGCAAAAGGTGGCAAGCTTGATCCTCAATTTTATTATGCATTGGTAACTATGCACGGAACAGTACTCGTGTTCTTTGTATTAACAGCAGGATTGAGCGGAACATTCTCAAACTTTTTAATTCCATTACAGGTTGGAGCAAGAGATATGGCATCACCATTTTTAAACATGTTGAGCTATTGGTTTTTCTTTGCTGCATCTGTTGTAATGTTTGCTTCATTGTTTGTACAAACAGGCCCTGCAAGTGGCGGATGGACAATTTATCCTCCGTTAAGTGCATTGGGCGAGGCTTCTGAAGGATCAAAGATCGGTATGGATCTTTGGCTTATCAGCATGTCATTGTTTATTATTAATGCCTTGCTTGGTGGTCTTAATTATATTACTACTATACTTAACCTGCGTACAAAAGGTATGAGTATGACAAGAATGCCTTTAACGATGTGGGCATTTTTCTTTACAGCAGTATTAGGCGTATTATCATTTCCCGTTTTATTATCCGGTTGTATTCTATTGTTGTTTGATAGAAACCTTGGAACCAGTTTTTACTTAAGTGACATAGTTATTAATGGTAAAATTTTACCCAATGAAGGTGGAAGCCCGATATTATTTCAGCATCTGTTTTGGTTCCTTGGTCACCCTGAAGTGTATATAATTGTTTTGCCTGCCATGGGAATTACCTCGGAAGTGATGTCCATCAATTCACGAAAACCAATCTTTGGTTACATGGCTATGGTCGGTTCCTTGTTTGCAATAGCCTCACTATCCTTTATGGTGTGGGCACATCACATGTTTGTAACGGGATTAAACCCATTCCTGGGATCCTTCTTTGTTTTGCTAACATTATTAATTGCAGTGCCATCAGCAATAAAAGTATTTAACTGGCTCACCACTTTATGGCGGGGAAATATCAGGTTTACGCCGGGGATGCTTTTTGCGATAGGTTTTGTAAGTATGTTTATTTCAGGAGGATTAACAGGAATATTTATAGGAAATTCTGCTTTGGATATTCACCTGCATGATACATATTTTATTATTGCGCATTTTCATATTGTAATGGGGGTTGCGGGCTTTTTTGGAATGTTTGCAGGATTGTATCATTGGTTTCCCAAAATGTATGGCAGGTATATGAACAATACTTTAGCATACATCCATTTTTGGGTAACTATGATAGGAGCCTATCTTATTTTTTGGCCAATGCACTATGAAGGATTGGCAGGAATGCCACGCCGATATTATGATTTCAGCAATTGGGAATCTTTTAAAATGTTTGCAGGCTTAAATCAATTCATAAGTTTCGTTTCTATAATAGTTTTTGCAGCGCAGCTTTTATTTGTGTTCAATTTCTTTTATTCAATTTTTAAAGGAAGAAAAGTTACAACCCTTAATCCATGGGGTGCATGTTCTTTGGAATGGTCAACTCCTATTCGTCCGGGGCATGGTAACTGGCCCGGAGAAATACCGGAAGTACATCGCTGGGCATATGATTATGGAAAAGATGGAAGAGATTTCATCCCGCAAACTGAGCCTGTTGGTGAGCATGAAAGTAAACATTGACCCCTCACCCTAGCCCTCCCCACAAGTGGAGAGGGAAAAGTGGAAAGGAGAAAATTGTCTGACGGTCTCCGTCTGACGATTGATTTAGATATAATAACTTGCCCTGAGATCAATCAGGGCATTTTTAAATACGATTAGTTTGATAGTAATAAATAAGCAGGCATTGGGGATCACTAACTCAGCATCATTTGTGTTAGCAAGCAAAGTGAAAGATTATTTTCAGCTGATCAAGTTCACTTTAAGCTTTATGGTGGTGTTTAGTTGTGTTGTTTGTTATCTGCTTGCGCCAAATATAAAGTTTGATCTTGTGTCAGTTCTTTTATTATTTACGGCAGGAATGCTGATTGCCGGATCTGCCAATGCAATTAACCAGGTAGTTGAAAAGGATACCGATGCATTAATGAAAAGAACCGCAAGCCGTCCTGTTGCTTCGGGAAGAATGACAGCCAATGAAGCGTTTGTATTTGCAATCATAACAGGAATTATCGGCGTAATGATAATGTGGTATTGGTTCAATTTTGCCAGTGCAATGATCGGGTTGTTTAGTTTTTTTTTGTATGCATTTATTTATACGCCATTAAAAAAAATAAACTCTGTCTCAGTATTGGTTGGTGCTTTTCCAGGTGCGCTTCCTTGTTTAATCGGATGGGTTGCAGGCACAAACGAATTTAGTATGGGAGGCTGGGTTTTATTTGGAATACAATTTCTTTGGCAGTTCCCGCATTTTTGGGCAATTGCATGGGTGGCACATAAAGATTATTCAAAAGCAGGCTTTAAATTATTGCCAAGTGAAAAAGGACCAACAAAATTTACTGCGGCGCAAACAGTGATATACTCAATGTTGATGATACCGGTGGGTATGCTGCCATATTACTTTAAAATAAGTGGTGTTACATCAATGTGGATCGTGTTGGTATGTAATTTAGGGATGGTGTTGGTAAGTGTGATGTTATTTATAAAGATGGATGTTGCTGCCGCAAAAAAAGTAATGTTCAGCTCTTATTTTTATTTAATGATAGTGTTGTTATCATTGTTGTTTGATAAGGTGCATCAGATATAAGTTGTCAGGCTGAGTTTGTCGAAGCCTTGCCGAATAAAGGTAATAATGTATCCCAATGCTTCGGGACGACGCCAATGAAGCTGAATAAAGATTTAAGGATGACTACATAAAAATATTTATGGAATTAGTGATGACAGAGCAAAGAAAAAAAATGCATCCTCACAAGTTTATCTTGTGGATAGCAATTAGCAGCATTACACTGATGTTTGCAGGGCTAACCAGTGCATATATAATAAAGCGTAACCAACCGAACTGGCTTGAGTTTAAACTCCCTGTAATATTTTGGTATTCAACAGCAACTATTGTAATAAGCAGTGTTACTATCTGGCTTGCTGTCCGTGCTTTTCGTCAAGGTGAAATGTCAAAATACCGGAAGATGTTAGTTACAACATTCGTGCTTGGAATTGTATTTGTCAGCTTACAGGTAACTGGATTTATACAGTTGTGGAAGCAGGGAATTACATTGACAAGAAATGTATCAATCTCTTTTTTATACCCTATAGTAGGATTACATGCAGTACACGTTATTGGGGGTGTAATTGCTTTACTGATAATGTTTTTAAAAGCTTTTAGCAGGAGGCAAAAAACGTATTCAGCAGTGCCAGTGGAGATGATGAGCACTTACTGGCACTTTGTGGATTTTATTTGGATTTATTTATTTATTTTTTTATTGATGATACGATAAACAACATTTAAACTTTTATTTTTGTAATAACTTTTTAAAGTTACTTTAATGACGACAGCAACAGCACAACCAACAACTAAATTATGGAGCGGCGGTAAAAGCCCTTTTAATGTTAGCTACGGAAAACTAATGATGTGGTATTTTTTAATGAGTGATGCTTTTACTTTCGGCGCTTTTTTAATATCGTATGGCACAATTAGGTTTAGCCAAAATGTTTGGGCAAATTCCAACCAGGTATTTAATGCATTTCCTTTTACAGGGCATGCAAATCTGCCGTTGGCATTTGTAAGTCTGATGACTTTTATTTTAATTCTTAGTTCCGTTACAATGGTGTTGGCAGTGCATAATGGACACAATATGAATAGAAAGGGTGTGGAGAAATGGTTGATTTTTACTATCCTTGGGGGACTTGCTTTTTTGGGTTGCCAGGCATGGGAATGGACGCATTTAATTACAGGTGATCACGAAGTATTAGTTAATGGAACATTGCAACATTGGGGCACTACTGTTACACATAATCCATGGGGTCGCGAAATTTTATTTAATGGAAAGGAAGTGGCAACACCCGGTCCTATTGCATTTGGCGGATACTTTTTTGGTATCACAGGCTTTCATGGCTTCCATGTGTTTTCCGGCGTAATAATAAATTCTGTAATGTTAGTTAAAACAAGGCTCAGACATTTTGAGCAGAGAGGTCATTATGAAATGATTGAAAAAGCAGGTTTATACTGGCACTTTGTAGATCTTGTTTGGGTGTTTGTATTTTTATGTTTTTATCTTGTTTAATAATAAATAATAGCGATGTCACAAGTTATAACAGCAGAAGTTTTTCATCACAATGATAATGCGCAGGTAAAAAGAATATGGAAAACTTTCTGGATATTATTGGTGCTTACAATTCTTGAATTAGGAATCGGGCTAACGATATATACCATTCATAAAGGCGATAATCCTAATCATACTTTGGTGCTTATGTTTAAAGGGCTTATTTGTATTTTCACCCTGGCTAAAGCATTTTATATCGTTTCTGTTTTTATGCATTTGGGCGATGAGATAAGGAATATGATAATGACGATAATTGTTCCATTGCTTTTATTTGTTTGGTTTATTGTTGCTTTTTTATGGGATGGTAACTCATGGAAAAATTTAAGAAATACTGATGCAGGGAGCAGGACCTATATAGAAAAAGTTCAGCCAAAACTTCCCGCTAAAGAAAAGGGTCATAAAGATTGACAATAATTTGAACTGCATCTTCAAATATATTAGCCATTACATTTGTGATGGCTTTTTTGTTTAATAATATAAATAACAATGAGTAAAAAAGCAATTCTTGCTTTACTGTTAGCTGTGTTTGTGCCGGCAGTAAGTTACCTGCTGGTAAAGTTTTACAGTGAGCGGGCTGTACAAATGCCTCCCAGATATTTTTATGATAGCGTGGCTGTAAATGAAAAAAATGGTAAAACAACTTATGATACAATCTGGCATCATGTAAAAAATATTTCTTTTACCAATCAGCTCGGGCAACAGGTTTCTTTATATGATATTAAAGGAAAAATAATTGTACTTGATTTCTTTTTTACGCGGTGCCCGACTTTTTGCCCAGGCATGGCAAGATCAATGAAAAAGTTGCAGGATGCATTTAAAAAAAATGATACATCCATTGTGCAATTTATTTCTGTAAGCATTGATCCCTTGCATGATTCAGTTCCGCAGTTAAGAAAATTTGCTGATAGGTTTAATGTAAACCCTGATTCATGGTGGCTGGTAACAGGAGATAAAAAAGAGCTCTACGATTTTGCTTTACAGGAAATGAAAGCAAGTATTGCAGATACCGAAGTAGATACAGGATTTATACATACACAAAATTTTTTCTTGTTGGATAGAGAGAAAATTGTAAGAGGATGGTATAATGGATTTGATTCTGCAGCGCAACAAAAATTGGTAAGAGATATACCATTGCTGATGCTGGAGAAAGACAGAAAAAAAACCTTCGGAGAATTTTTAAAGGAATTGTTTGGAAGAAGCTGATACATGGATACAATGAAAGAACAAGATGCAATGATTAAAAACGATACAGCGATACAAAGTACCATTGACACAGGGTTTCAGCCATTACTGATTAAAAATGACAGAAGAGCTAAAATATTTATATGGAGTGTTTCAATAATTGTTTTTTTAGCGATTGCCATTCTTTCAAAGGTTAAATTAAATGTTGACCTTGGATTTAACTCACACTTATTTGCAAAGGCAAATGCATTTATAAATTTTTCGGTTACTATTTTATTACTGGCAGGATTATGGGCTATTAAAAGAAAAAAATACTTGCTCCATAAAAGAATAATGGTTGCTGCTATTATTCTTTCCATATTATTTCTTGTCTCTTATATCTGTCATCATTTGTTTGCAGGCGAAACAAAATTTGGTGATATTGATCATAACGGTATCGTAAGTCTGGATGAAAAAACAATGGCAGGCTCTTTACGTATTGTATATTATTTTATTTTAGGAACACACATTCCATTGGCAGGAATTATTTTACCATTTATTTTATTTACGGCCTACCGTTCTCTTACAGGAGAATATGAAAGGCATAAAAAGTTAGCAAGAATTACATGGCCTGTATGGTTGTATGTGGCTATTACAGGAGTTGCAGTTTATTTGATGATCAGCCCTTACTACCGCTGATTACTGATGATGCTAATGATGCCAATGATATTCACCGTTTATTGATTTGATAAATTGATTCAATGTGACTTTTTCATTAGCCAATCATTATAATCCTTTTGAATCATAGGTCCAGTTCTTTCGCGGGATCCCAAAACAATTTTTCAAAATCAGTAATTGTATCTTCCTCAACTTTTATTTTTTCTTTTGTAAGAAGCTCTTCCATTAAAGTTGGAGTGGTAAAATGTGCTTTGCCACTAAGCATTCCGTTTCTGTTTACTACTCTGTGTGCAGGTACTTTTGGTTTTGCTGAATGCGCTGCATTCATTGCCCAGCCTACCATTCGTGCAGATAGTTTTGTGCCAAGGTAATTGGCAATTGCACCATACGATGTTACTCTACCCCTGGGGATCTGCCGCACCACTTCGTATACATTTTCAAAAAAACTGTATTCCCTGTTCAGGCTTCTTGGTTTCTCTGTTGATTTTTTAAGTGAAGTATGTTTTAACTTTTTCATCTTGTCTTAAAGATAACAGTTTGCTTCTTTTAGGCTCAGGTACATTTTTATAATTTGTATGGGCAATGCCGCATCCCCGCCCGGATGAACCGTTCGGACGGGCATTGCCGCAGCACGTTCCTCTTTGCAAAAGATATTTTTCTGTAAAAACGAATAACCCGGTTTTATCAGGATAATAATCTTCTCCTTCAATTAACGCTTTCATAAATCTAATTCCGCATTTAAAGTGGCATTTAATATTTCATCATTATTATTTATTATTTCCGGAAGTGTAAAGCATAAATAAAAAACTGTATTGCTTTTCGCAATGTCCAGACTTTCGTAATAAGTTTTAATTTTTAATTCCTCTTTAATGTTTTCATTTTTGTAAAGATCATTAATATCAGAAATGGCTTTTAAATCGTATAAGTCCATCACTGTTTTAGTGAAGTGATAAAGATCCGGTAAATCTGTTTTAAGATGAATAAGCCCATTGGATTTTAGAAATTGTTTATACAATCTCAAAAACTTTGGATGCGTTAATCTTTTTTTTGCTTTTGATTTGCGCAAATGCGGGTCAGGAAAGGTTATCCATATTTCTTCAACCTCATTTGCATTAAAGTATTGATTTATCTTATCAATTTGAGTTCTTAAAAAAGCAACATTTGATATTTTTTTATCAAGAGCGATTTTAGCTCCAACCCACATCCTGTTTCCTTTTATATCTACACCAATAAAATTTTTATTTGGATATAATTGCGCAAGCCCTATTGCATATTCTCCTTTGCCGCATGCTAATTCAAGAACAATTGGATGATCATTTTTAAAAAACTCATTCCATTTCCCTTGCATGTTTTCCGGGTATTCCAACACATTGGAAAATGATTTTATTTCTTTAAAACGTAAAAGTTTTTTTTGCGCCATGGGTAGCAAAAGTAAATGAGTGGTACTTATAAAATAAAATTCTGCTAAAATTTTTAAGTGTTATCATAGAGCCTAATGAAGTTGCTTAAGTTTGCAATGGATCCTTATACAGTATGAAAAATTTATTTTTTAATATTAATGGTTTGATAAGAATTACTATCACACTGCTTTTAATTATAGCCGGTAATATTTCTGTTGCTCAGCATATACAATACAGGGATAAAAAGAAACCTGTTAATACTAAAAATAGCAGTGCTCCTGAAAACAAACCTATTCCTGTTCCTGATAATGCGATCAAAATAATACCTGTTGATACAATTGCTAAACCTGTTGTTATTAAAGAAGATACCAGTAAAGCTTTTACAAAAAGCAGGGCAGCTTTTACCATGAATCCACGTCCAAAGAAAAACTATGTTGAAGATCAGAATATGTGTAATTTGTTATCGCGACCCGAACTGGCTCCGCAGCTGCCACTTGTTATAAATAATGTATCTCCTGAGATGGTTAAAAAATTAAAAAAAAGATATGAAGGTCGTTTATACAG